>OKVW01000696.1_pt1 | contig 17816 bp, 23 predicted proteins | sample 1606991 | NCBI WGS metagenome assembly OKVW01 (sample SAMN03281021, study PRJEB24777) | human gut metagenome | isolation source: fecal sample PR177 from 1 month old male Malay infant, vaginal delivered...
ACCCTGTAGAAGGGGTCAAAGATGCGGCCCAGTTCTTCTTCCGGGATTCCAATTCCCGTATCCGCTATTTTTACAGTGATCTGGCCGTCCTGGTCTTCCGCCGATATGGAGACCGAACCGCGCTCCTGGCTGTACTTTGCCGCATTTTCAATCAGATTGCTCAATGCCCGGCAGATCATGACGCGGCTGCCCGTGAGTGTGATCTCCGGCATGGGCCGGACTGAGACAGTCAGCTGTTTGTGCTCTATCTGAGGGGCCAGATCTTCCAGGATCTCTGCAAACAGCTCCTCCAGCGGCACTGCCTCACACATTTCACTGCTTTTCTCAGCTGTCAGCCGGAACAGATCATCCACCAGGCGGATCATCCGGTCTGTGTTGGCCCTGACAATTGACAGGACCTTCTCCACCCGGCCGGCCGGAGGATTTTCCTCCAGATTCAGCACATCCAGATTCACCAGGATGGTGGACAGAGGGGTCTTCAGTTCATGGGCCGCGCTGGCGGAGAAACGCTTCTGCCGGTCAAAGGAGGCGCTTACCTTATCCATCATGCCGTTAAAGGAGCTGGCCAGCTGGCTGATCTCATCCTGGCTGTCCAGGACCTCAACGCGGCGGGACAGATCATTGCCGTTTATCTCCTCTATGGTATTTGTTAGTTCCATCAGCGGTTTTAAGGCCCTTCCCGCCATCAGCCAGGCTGCCAGGGTTCCGAGAACCAGCATCAGCACCAGCCCTGCAATCCCCCAGACGTTAAATTTATTCCCCGCCTGTTTTATGGTAAAGGTGATTTCCCCATCATCTGTGTCGCTGACCACTGAACTGGACAGCACAACATCATATTTACCGGATTGGCCCGCAATTTCATGCTGCAGGCTGCGCACAAATATATGGTCGGCCCCCACCAGGAACATACCGGTCAGCATGACCGCCACAATTGCCATCACAGCGGCTGACAAAAGGGTCAGGCGCATACGAAGCGATATTTTTTTCAACATTCCCCGTCCTCCCTGCTGATCAGATAACCGGCTCCCCGGATGTTCCTGATGATCTCTTCCTCAGTCACTGCCTGGAGCTTGCGCCGGATCACACTGATATACACCTTGATCTGGTTGGAAAATGGATCTGCCTCGCTGTCCCACACGTGCTCCATCAATTCCTCCGCGCTGACGGGCCTGCCCATGTGGATCATCAGGTATTCCAATATGGCGAATTCCCGCATGGTCAATTCCAGTGGACTGCCGTCATAGGCCGCTGTCCTGGCATTTGTATCCAGACACAGACCGCCCCATGTGAGGGCAGTCTCCGTCTGGGTAAAGGAGCGCCGGAGCAGCATGCGGATGCGGGCTTCCAGCTCCTGAAAGTGGAAGGGCTTTGTCAGATAATCGCTAGCCCCGCCGTCCAGTCCGGCTATCTTGTCCGTGAGCTCCGACCTGGCCGAGAGGATCAATACTTTAACAGGTTCCTTCAATGCCTGTATATGTCTGAGCACCTCCATACCGTCCATGCCGGGGAGATTCAGATCAAGTACCACCAGGTCATAGCAATTGATGTCACACAGCTCCGCCGCTTCTGCGCCGTCACCCGCAGAGTCCACGGCGTATCCGTGTCTGCGCAGACCATAGCATAGTGCATCCCGCATATCTTCCTCATCCTCGACAATTAAAAGCTTCATCGCGCCTTACTTCCTTTCATACTCATCCGTTTAAATCCCTTGATTAATCCACAGAGGCGCTGTTGGACTGGGTCACATAGACCCTGCTTCCATCCTCCATCTCAATATAAGTATTGCCCTTTTCATCCTTTTTCTGCGGCAGCTTCTTCACCTGGCTGTCAGCGGAATCTGAATTCACAATGGATATCATCACCCCATCCTCTGTCTCATAGAACTGTACTCCGTTTTCATCGGTTTTCAGTTCAGACATGGGAATCTCTCTGCCGTCCTCCGCATTTTTTATTGTCACGGTGTATGCGGCCTGTTTCTCAGCTGCTGCAAAAGCGGTAAATCCAATAGCCGTGGTTGCCACGGCGGCAATCGCCAGGGTCGTTATTGTTCTGTGTTTCATCATAGTTCTTACCTCCTGTTATATCATGTTTTTGAAGTTGCTGATACGTGATCACAGGTTGATTATACAAAATCCAAGGTTAAAGTACGGTTAGAAAAAATGGCTTTCTGCATTTTACTACTTATAATAACAGCCGCCATCTCTGGCGGCTTAGACTGCAGGCAAAGGGAATTCATGGAATTCATTTATCCTGCTCCTTATCCTTGTCATCCTTTTTCTTTTGAACAGCCGTTCCATAGGCTGTGCCAAAACATAAACCCAGCCCAATGCCCAATGCCAGATTGTCAAAAATGATACCGCAGGCTACGCCCAGGCACAGCCCCAACGATATGCCGCTTGATAAATGGTTTTGGGATTTATTTTTTTCATTCTCCGTTTTTTTCAAATGGTTCTCCTGTCTGAATTATGATCTATGGGCCGTTATAATTGTATAGCTGGATGCATTCACCGTTATAATACAGCCATCTGTCTCTGCATACCAGTTTTTACCCTTCCTTGTAATATGGCAGCCGGCTTCAGATATCTTTTCTATACACCATGAGACTACGTCATCTGTGTCTAACCCAAGATTGTTTCTGATTCTGTCAGCCCCCATCTCGGTAGTATGCACCTGATCCAGGTTTGAAAGCAGCACTCCGCTATGATCCATAATTAATCTCCTGTAATTGTATGGCCGGGCCATACAGGCTTAAATGAAACATATAATCCACCCACTCCGACGCCTTCCGCTTGCTGTCAAAGGCTTTATACCCTTTATGACCATAAATGTAATCAATCTTCCAGCTGTCCTTGGCACAGGCCTTACTATCCAGCAGTTCTTTTAACCCGATGGTCCGGGCATCCCCCCATAGCCGCTGTTTGCCTGCGATATACACCAGATCAGCTGCAGTCAGCATATACGCCTGTGGAAACATGATATCGGTGATATGGGCGCTGATGGGAGTGCGGTTAGACAGGCGCTGGTACATGTTGTGCCTCAGCATGTAGCCGGTCCCCTTCTCAATCAGTTCTTCCACTTCCCGGTCTGCGTGTTTGGTAAATTCCGCATACGTGATCAATGCTCTCACCGTTTTTCCAATGCCGATATAACAAGGCACAGCACGCATACAGCCGCCATGCCTGCAGATGCCGCCATGTTTCCATGCGGTAACCTGATTCCGCTCAAATACCTGGTACTGCTTCACCCAGTTCAAAGCATTCTGCGCTTCCCTGGAAGCTGCCATATCCAATCTGGTATATGCCTCCAGCAGCATTGCGTTGTAGCACGGCACAATGCCGTCCACATGGCCTGTATAGGAAAATCCTTCAGGCAAGGATAAATGGCTGGAGACAAAGGCAAGAACCTTCCGGGTGTAATCCAGCCGTCCGGCATATGGAATCTCAGATAAACACATCAGCCGGAAAATGTTGAAAAATGCATTTTCCTCATAATCACTGGTCAGCTTTTGAACAATCCGGGACTGCGTCAGCACTGAGTGGATCTCCTGATCCTGTATTACTTCATTCCGGTCAAATCTGGTTCTTAGAACTAATGCAGCGTCCATATTCCCCACCTATATCAGAGCATCCAACGGCGTATCCAATTCATAGTCAACATTTTCAAATTCAAATCCAAAGAGCTGGTAAAAATCCTTCCAATACCCCTGGATATCAGCATACTCTTCTAAATTGTCAGTTGTAACTTTATCCCAGTATTCAAAAACCCTGGCCTGTATGTCTTTGCGCATTTCCAGATTGTCCAATCTGATTCTGTGGGGTATATCCGTTTTAGGGTTATCCGATAAAAGGTAATCACTCCACAGCCGGTACATCTGTTCAATGGTATTTTCGTGGGTTCCAGTCGCCTTCATAACTTTATACAGGATTGAGATATAGAGAGGAACCACAGGGATCGCTGAACTGGATTGAGTGACGATTGCTTTATTGACTGAAACACAGGCGGGAATGCCCTGGGCGCTTAATTGAACCGCCGTATGATATAGATGGCTCTTTGCCTGGCCGATGGTGCCCTCCGCATAAATCGGATATGTCATCTCAGGCCCGATATAGGAGTAGGCCACTGTGCGGATATCTTTGGATAAGAGATTTTCTTTCTTTAACAGGTTGACCCAGTCCGCCCAGTCTTCCCCGCCCATCACATGGACCGTGGAATCAATCTCCTGCTGGCTGGCCGGTAAAACAGTCTTTTCAACCAATTCATTTTTACTCAAATCCAGGCTTTTGCTTGTAAATGGCTCCTGGGTTGTCTTTAGGATGGACGTGTGGACCGTTCCGTCCGCCATTTTGCGCCGCGGAGCCGCCACCGAATATACCAGAAGGTCAATCTGCCCCAGGTCCCGGCGGATCAGATCAGCTGTCTGCTCCTTTATTTCCTGAGAATAGGCATCCCCGTTGATCGTTTTAGCGTACAAATGATCCTGGCCTGCAAAATACTCAAAAGCAGCGGTGTTATACCAACCGGGAGTCGCAGTCCTGTTTGCAGAGGCCGGCCTCTCATATCCAATACCAATTGTGGGGGCGCCGTCTGCCCATGCCGCGCAGATGCGCGAAGATAAACCATATCCGGTAGATGAGCCGATCACCAGCGTGCGCTGCTTTGTGTTTAACTGGGGCTGATGTTTGACGTAGTTGATCTGCCGGTATACATTTTCCTTACATCCCTCCGGGTGTGCGGTCAGGCATATGAAATCTTTCACTTTTGGTTTTATTATCATCCTTAATTTCCCTTCAGTTTTCTTTTTGAGCGGCAAGCACCATCTCAGAGGCTGACCGCTGTACCATGTCTGCGATCTCCCGATATTATCATCATTCCGGCGTTTCGTCAACAGGCTCTTTACAGCAGTATATCATGATACGTTCCCCATGGATATCTTTTTTCCCATTGAACCGAAAACCAAAGGATTCGTAGAGGTGGACCGCGGCATCATTTCCGTCAATGATGCTCAGATAGATCTTCCGGCAGCGGTATTCCTGCACAAGCTGTTCGATCAGCGCTGCCATGGCTGCCTTGCCGTAGCCCCTGCCCTGACAGTGTCTATCAATCAGCAGCCTGTCCATCCAGACCCGGCCAATTGGAAAATACTCCCAGAAGAAATAACCATACATGGCAAAACCGACCATGGTCTCACCGTCATATATTCCCACAGGCCTCCAGCATTTCTTCCTGGCTGCCTCCTCCAAACACTGGCTGACGCTCTCCACGAACCCCTCCTGCCCCGCCGCCACGCGCAGGGCCAGGGCCTGATCCCGGTTTTCGTCCGTAATCGGTTTAATATTTAAATTCATAAAAACAGCTCCTTATCATCGAATTGCCAGGTTGGTTCCAGTCTCCACAATAATATCATTGACCGGTATATCTAACAGGACACTCAGCGCAAACATATTATCCAGGGTGGGCAGGGCCTCCCCTCTCAGCCACTTATAGATTGCATTGGTTGTGGAAAATCCAAAATAATCCCGCAGGTACAGCACGCTCAGTCCCCTGTCCTTTCTCAGTGTATTAATTCTGGCGCCGGTCGCCTCAGGGTCTATCACCGGATAATTCATTTTACTTCTCCCCTTCTCTCAATGATGAACATTAAAAATCCGCCTACCCATATGGATAAGCGGACGAAGGATTCTGGAAAATGAATTACCCGTACTATAATCTCCGGCCGCACACATACCATAAGGGCATGAAAATAGAACGCTGTTTATAAGCGCGTTCCTGTTTCTGTTCCTTCTGGCGTTTCTGTGTATCTAACCGCAACATATCTGTTTACCTCTTTTTCTTGTTATCTAACCATATCTTATCATAATATGCTTCTTCCGTCCACCTGTATCTGCTGAGATCGAAAAGCTGCGGATGAAGGAATCGGACCTCCACCTCCTGGTTCAGAGCCAGGCATCCTGCCATTGGACCAATCCGCATGATGATCCCGGAGAGAATTGAACTCTCGTCTCCAGCGTGAAAGGCTGGTGTCTTAGACCGCTTGACCACGGGACCTGAGTGCATGTGACAGGATTCGAACCTGCGGTATACGGATTAAAAGCCCGTTGCCATACCCCTTGGCTACACATGCTGAGTGACAATATTACCTATGAAATAATAAACAGCCGCTTATCTGATCGCAGATAAGCGGCTTGGTGAACCTGTATCTTTGATGTTTACATTATAGCCTGTGGGCCGCTGCCTGTAAATCTACCTGTGGTATACAGACCGCCGGCCTCCTATTCCGTGGACTGGATGTGGGAATGGGTGGCCTTGGGACAGACACGGGCTGCCGCCAGCCCGGTTTTCACCAGCTTTGCTGCCTCGGAGGCGATCACCACGGTTAAGCCCAGGCCTACGATCTTCGCCCACATCACAGGAGGAAGGGGAACCGTGCCGAACATGGCTCCGCCCACCTGGGTGATTAACACCTGAAGGGCAAAGGTAAGGGTAAAGACGCCCAGCATCAAACGGTTGCCGGCAATATTGCTGAACACGCTGGCATTTCCCAGCTCCCTGCTGTTAAATGCATTAAACAGCTGAAATACCACAAACAGCGTAAATAAAATTGTAGGCTGCTGCTCCCTGGTTCCTCCCATAAAATTGGTCCAGTGCTGGGCCATAAATATAGCTGAGATAAACAGGCCGTTTATCACAATCCGTGACAGCATACTCCTGGACACAATGCTGGCGTTTCGCCTGGTGGGCTGCTGATTCATCAGGTCACTGCGGATCGGCTCCAGCCCCAGAGTCAGCGCTGGCGGCCCGTCCATGATAATGTTGATCCACAGCAGCTGAAGGGCTGTAAACGGCGCCTCAAAGCCGGACAGGATGGAGGCCAGCACCACAATAACGGATGAGAGGTTCACGGTCAGCTGGAACTGGATAAAGCGCTGGAAGTTCTCATAGATTCCCCTGCCCCACTGCACTGCCTTCACAATGGTGGAGAAGGAGTCGTCCAAAAGTACGATGTCGCTGGCTTCCTTGGACACGTCTGTGCCGGATATGCCCATGGCGATGCCCACATCCGCATTTTTGATGGCCGGGGCATCGTTGATGCCATCGCCGGTTACTGCCACCACATACTGGCGGGATTTGAGGGCATTGACCACGCGCATCTTCACCACAGGGGTACTGCGCGCGATGACCCGGATGGAGGGCAGGCGCTCTGCCAGCTCCTCATCGGACATTTTCTCAATGACACCGGCTTCCACTGCGCTGTGGCCCTCGTCTAACAGGTGCAGTTCATTTGCAATGGCTGTGGCAGTGACCAGATTGTCCCCGGTCAGCATTTTCAGCTCAATCCCTGCCTCCCGGCATCGTTTAACAGACTGGTACACATCGGCCCGCAGGGGGTCTGTGATGGCCACAAAGCCGTCAAACTGCAGCTGGCTCTCGATCCTGCTCCGCTCGGATTCCCAATCCATCTCCTCTTCCAGTTCCCCATGGGCGAATCCGATCACCCGGCAGGCTTTCTCCTGGTAACCGGCAATGAGCCGCTCCACCTCCTGTCTGTGATCCGGGTCCATCCTGCACATGGACAGGATTTTCTCAGGGCTGCCCTTGGTATATGCGCAGTATCCCTCCGGCTCCCGGAGAATGGTGGTCATATTCTTCTGCTCTGAACAGAAGGGGAATACATGGCTGATCCGGGCCTGGCCTCTGACCGCGCGGTAATCCAGCCCAGCCTTGCCCACAGCTGCCAGCAGTGCGCACTCCGTGGGATTGCCGATAAAGCTCTGCCTGTCCCCCTCGGTGTCCGCCGAACATCCGATATCTGCCGTGCTGTTGACACAGAAATTCTGAAACAGCACCGTGCTTTTCAGCTGCGCGGGGCGGCACAGCCCGGACTGCTCCTCATAGACGTCTGTGACGGTCATCCTGTTCTCCGTCAGCGTGCCCGTCTTGTCGGAACAGACTACGTTTATGCAGCCAATGGTCTCACAGGCAATCAGCTTCTTCACCAGGGCATTCTGCTTAGACATCTTGATAATATCAATGGCCAGGGATACAGCCACAATGGTGGGCAGGCCTTCGGGCACAGCTGCCACAATCAGCACGATGCTTGTGATAAATGCGTCTGACACAGTATCCAGGGAGGCGGTGCCCCGGTAGATGAACAGGGCCAGCTGAAGCAGGAATACCACGGCAGCGGCGCTGGCGCCCAGCACGGTAATCCGCTTTCCCAGGGACGCCATCTTCTCCTGGAGCGGGGTGGTGGATTTCACGGTGGAGGAAAGTTCGCGGGCGATTTTTCCAAATTCCGTATCGCTGCCAACTGCGGTTACCACAGCGGTTCCGTTTCCTGCGGTGATAAAGCTGCCGGAATACAGCATGTTGGTGCGCTCTGCCACCGGTGTTTCGCTGCTGTCAAACACAGCGCTGCTCTGCTTGTGCACCGGCATGCTCTCCCCCGTCAGGGCGGACTCGTCCGCCATCAGGGCAGTGTCCTCCACCAGGCGTGCATCCGCAGGCATCTTGTCTCCGGCTGCGATGCAGAGAATATCACCCACCACAATGTCCTTCTGGGCTGTCATCTGAGCCTTACCGCCGCGGATCACGCGGATCTCATTGTCCTGGGTGATCTGGCTCAGCGCTTCGAACGCCTTGGCGCTGCGCCCCTCCATGATCACTGTGATAACCACTGACAGTGAGATGGCTACAAAGATGCCCACACATTCCAGAAAGTCAGCTTCCCCTCCGGTGAAGGCCCGGGCAACGTTGACTCCCAGGGTGATGAATGCTGCCAGAATCAGCATAATGATCATCGGCTCCCTGGCGGCATCCCACACTCTGTGCAGAAAGGATTCCGGCTTTTCTCTGGAAAATGCATTCTCTCCATAGCTCTCCCTGTGGGCAGCCACCTGCTCCTCCGACAGGCCCTGCTGCAAGGTGACATCTAAGTCCTCCAGCACCTGGGCCGCCGCCCGCTGATAGGGGGCTGTGATACTCAGTTTTTGATGTTTCTTCTTCTCATCCATGTTCCATTCCTCCGATGTTTATTTTTGTGAAGGCAGCGGGCCAAGGTAATGCAGGCCTGACTGCTTCACCGCGTGCAATGAAAAAGACCCAGGTATCACTGTTCAAGTGATACCTGGGTCAAAATAAAAAGATCCATGTATCGCTTGTTCAGCAATACATGAGTCTCGTTTTTTAAGGCAAGCCAGGCCTTTGCAGGCCAGTATGTTGACTTGTCACGTGCTGGGCACGCCACTACTCCCTCACGGGTGTTTTTCAATTGAGACCAATTTTAACACAGAACCCGGAGGGTGTCAACTACTTGTTTACTTTTTTATGGAATCAGGCCTGCAGTGCTGCCAGCGCCCTGCCCAGGCCGCGGCACTCTTCCAGAGCAGCCTCATCCGGCGTCTCATTGGCTATCACGCCCTGTCCGCCTGTGACAACTGCTCCGGCGGCGGCCATGCGGTCCTGCCAGTCTCTCATCCACTGTCCGTCGCCCCAGCCATAGGAGCCGAACAGGCCTATATGTTTCCCCTGGGCAAATGTTTCTACTTCCTGGACAAAAGGCTCCATTTCGCTCTCCTCCAGCTCCTCGGCTCCCATGGACGGGCAGCCCAGGGCAAAGACGCCGGCGGCCTTTAAATCCTCCGCGGAAGCCTGTGAGACCTCCAACACCGCGGCCTCCTTGCCGGCCTCACTGATTCCCTGGCCAACAGCCTCCGCCATGGCCTCGGTATTCCCTGTCTGAGACCAATATACAACGTAAATCTTGCTCATTTCTATATCCTCCTTAATTGATAATTATAAACTGCCGTTGAATTGTAAATGCGCAGGACCTCCAGAATGCCCATTCCCGCGAATACCATCCGCACCACTTCCTCCTTGGCGCGGTCATAGGCTTCAAAGGCCTTCTGGCTCTGTCTGATGTCCCCGTAGACCTTCCAGTATCCGCTGTAGAGGAAATTCTTCCCCTGGTTGCGGATGAAGCCCTCCACATCCTTTGCCGGATACCCCAGCAGCAGCCCCACCTCATGGGGAAAGTCACCCTGCTGTCCCATGTGAAGGGTGTATCTGTGGGAGACATCCCTCAGAACTTCTCTCAGGGTGCTGTCACAGTAGCCAAATGATTCCATCAGCGAGTTGACCTCCGGATGATTCAGATGTTCTTCCAGGCCTTTCTTTTGGTAAAGGAAAAATGTCACTTTCTCTTTGGATTCATAAAAGAGATGACAGAAAATGCCTGTATTCCGGAACAGACGGATCACCTCCCCTTTCATCCCTGCGCAGACAGTTAAAAGGTTGGAGATTTTCACTCCTGCCAGCAGCGGTGCGCACTGCATCGCAATCTGGCCTTCAAACTGATCCCTGCTCATACATTTCATCATCTGAACTGTTTCACTGCTCATCCTGATACTCCTTTGCTGATTACATATGGTTAGTTATAACTAACCATATGTATCATAGCAAATTCAGTGACAAAAGGCAAGAGCCGCAGACGGGAATCTTTCTCAATATAAAAACCGCAGCCATATTCCATGAGGAACAGAACTGCGGTTCTGATGTATTCTATTTTGTCTCCTCCACTGCTGAATCCCCTGCGTGCTCCCTATCGATCAGCTCGGGCGGTTCCATGGATATCGAGCGCTGCCCTTCTTCCGGCAGATTGTTGTAGAATTCCAGCCACTCTATGGTCTCCTGGGACAGATCTGCCTTCCTGAAGAAACGGCCGTGGTAGTCTACTGTATCATCGGATAAAAACAGCTGGTAGGCACTGCTCTCCTGGGAATCCGCTTCCACACGCACAGCCATGGCCCCCTCATCCAGATAAATGTAATCGGTTCCCACGCTGCCGAAATTGGCCTGGCCGTCCTGGACTGGGATCTCCTCCATCTGCAGAACTGTCATAATGTGGCCGTCGGCAGTGCCGCAGGCAGGGGCCGCAGGGCGCCCGGTACCGGTATATAACCGGTCTCCCACATACAGAAGCTGCTGCCTCTTATCCTGTACGATCCACCCCATCTCCTCCAGCTGGTCCAGGGTATCCTGGTCGATATCCCCGATACTGCCCTTCTTCACCAGCTCCACACCAAACACATCGGCCTGGGACGGATACGTCTCGCGGATCAGCCCCAGCTGCACAATGATCTCATCACCGTTGTCCAGAGAAGAGAACATATGTTCGTCATTGCCCTGAATGAACAGTTCCACTGCCCCTTCCTTCTGGGTGATGATCATGGGATCACCGTTCTTCGTCATCAGATACCGCCCCCGAAACTCGTGTGTGTCCTCCCGAAGTCCTGTCACTGTCTCTGTGGTCTGCTGCTCCATACTGCCGGCTGCGGCTTCCGGTCCGGTCCGGGCGCAGCCGGTGGCCAGCCCCAGGCTCAGCGTAAGCGCACCCAGGCAGAGAAAAATACCGTGGCTTTTCATGTGAATCCCTCCTGTCGTGTTTGTTCATAGTATACCATACCACAATCAGGCGGCGGATTCTTTACTTTTTTCTTTCCGAATTCTTAGAGCGTGCTGCTTGGGGCAGGAATCAGACTCACTTGGCCTCAAAATAGACGACCGTCAAATACTGTCCCTTGTGTATGGTGTCCTTCTTCAGGTTGTTCATCTGGCGCAGTGCGCTGATATACTCGTCCTTGGTCATGGGACTGTCCTGGCAGTATTCCCCTGCAATCTGCCAGAGGCTGTCTCCTTCCTGAATCTGGATACTCTTATAGTACCTGTCATAGAGAACGCTCTCCTCTTTTGCCATGGATGTAAGCATGGTGTGTCCTAAGAATCCGGAAGCGAACAGAATGACAGCAAAGCATGTGATAATAAACTTCTTCATCATAAGTAAATTCCCCCTTTTATCCGGCCTGTAAATGCAACAGAACATACGTTCTTTTCATAGATCAAATATAACACCAGAACATATGTTTGTCAATGGTTTTTGGGGAGAAATTCGAACAAAGGTTTGCATTTTTATCGAACATATGTTACTATAAAATCAGATTAACAGAAAATGGGAGGAAGTACATATGGCGCAAGATAAAATCACTGCGAAGCAGGAAGAAATATTGGAATATATTAAACAGACCATACTGAAGAAGGGATATCCGCCGGCGGTTCGGGAGATCTGCGAAGCCGTTCATTTAAAGAGCACCTCATCCGTTCACTCCCATCTTGCAACCCTGGAGGAGAAGGGCTTAATCCGCCGCGATCCCACCAAGCCCAGAACCATTGAGATCCTGGATGAGAATTTCAATTTCAACCGCAGGGAGATGGTGAACGTGCCGATTGTAGGCACTGTGGCCGCAGGCCAGCCCATTCTGGCGGAGCAGAATATCGAAGATTACTTTCCCATTCCCGTGGAGATCCTTCCCAACGCAGAGACCTTCATGCTGAAGGTAAAGGGTGACAGCATGGTGAACGTGGGAATCTTTGACGGGGACCAGATCATTGTGGAGCAGACCCCCACCGCCCAGAACGGCGATATCGTGGTGGCCCTGCTGGATGATTCAGCCACAGTGAAGCGTTTTTTCAAGGAGAACGGCCACTACAGGCTGCAGCCGGAGAATGACTACATGGACCCCATTATTGTGGACCAGGTGGACATCCAGGGCAAGGTCATCGGACTGTTCCGCAGAATGATGTAGTATTACGGCACACTGCGGTGAACCGCCCGCTCTGCAGGCGCCTCACCGCATACAATAAAACCCGGAAGATCTGGTTCACGCCAGTATCTTCCGGGTTTGTCGTTGCATACGGCCCTCTACAGCTCGTTTATATCAACGAAGGTCTTTCCGTCTCTCCAGATCCGCTCCAGATCGTAGAACAGGCGGTCTTCCTTACAGAACACATGGACGATGACGTCCTTGTAGTCCATGAGAATCCAGTTGGCGTTCTGATAGCCCTCCACCTGTTTGCACTCATAGCCTGCCTTAGCCAGGGCTTCTTCAACACTGTCGGACATGGCCTGCACTTGGTTGGGGTTGGAGCCGTGAGCGATAATAAAGTAATCGGCCACAACAGTAACCTCATGAATATCAATAATCTTGATGTCCTCCCCCTTCTTCTCGCTCAGCGCATTGTACGCCAGTTTTACCATCTCTTTAGACTGATCCATTCAGTTCTCCTTTCGATTCCATTAATTGTTTAAAATATGCATGGGCGTCTCTTGTCATGGGGTCAATTCCGCCGCCCTTTTTGGTCAGATACTCCAGGGTACTGTCCAGAATTGCAAACATGGTCCGGTCCAGATCCACGAAGGCAAGGGCGCGCATCTGGGGCAGATTCTCCGCCTTATAGCGCCTGGGTTCAATATAGTCGGCAATATACAGGATTTTGTCCAGGGTGGACATATCCGGCTTGCCGGTGGTATGGCAGCCGATTGCGCTCAGGATCTCAGCATCGCTGATCTGGTATTTCTGCTCAGCCAGCCAGGCCCCGTACTTGGCATGCAGGACCGGAAGCGCCCTGTTCTCGGCCTCTGTCACCTCAATATTATGTTTCAGGCATTTCTTTAAAATCACATCGTCGCTGTAGCGCTTGCCGCAGTCATGAAGCAGGCCTGCCAGTTCTGCCTTGTCGATGTCATATCCATACCGCATGGCCAGCGACATGCAGGTAAAAGATACGCTCAGTGAATGTTCATACCGCATGGGGGCAAGACGGCTCTTCAGCTGCTTGCGGTAAACCATGATCTGGCTGCATTGATTCTCCATGATAACCCCTCTTTTCTTCAGTTTATGCTGATCTCTTCTGTCTGATACAGCCCGTTTAAACGGATATAGTCCGCCACCGCCGCAGGCACATAGGGACGTATGTCCAGGCCCCGGGCAGCCATCTGCCGAAGGCCGGCGCTGGATATATCCACCTCGCCGCAGTGGAGCCTCAGAATCTGCGCATCGAACCGGGAAGAAAGATACCCGATCTGCTGGTCCAGGGACCTGTGCTCCTCCTCATACTCCCGGCCGGCTACCAGCAGCGTGGCTTCGGACATCACCTGTTCCGGGTGATACCAGTGTTCGATCTGAAACAATGAGTCCGCTCCCACAATAAAGTAGAACTCATTCCCCGGAAATGCTTCCCTCAGCAGTCTCAGGGTCTGTGCGGTGTAGGTATTGCCCGGCCGCTTCAATTCAAAATCAGAATATGCAAAATACGGGACGCCTTCTATGGCCAGCATCACCATATCCCGGCGCAGCTTTCCCGCTGTCACCCTGTGGTCCTTCTTATGGGGAGGCGTGCCGGAGGGCATGAACCAGATCCGGTCCAGCCGGTATTCTTCATATGCCTGGCGTCCCAGCAGAATATGGCCGTTGTGTATAGGGTCAAAGGTTCCGCCCAGGATTCCGATCTTTGCCATAGCAGTACAGCTCCTTTTATCACAACTTTTTTACAGGTGCATTTTCAAAAAAGTTGACATAAATATTTTATGTCAACTCACGGATTTCCAGATTACTTGGGCAGTTCAATCTTGCGCTTGGCCTCGTCCTTGGCAGGCCGGTACAGCACGATCTTTCGGCCGATCACCTGAACAACATGGGAATGGGTGCGCTCTGCCAGTACATCGGCGATGGAGCTTCCGTCATCCAGACAGTTCTTCAAAACTGTAATCTTGATCAGTTCCCTGGCCTCCAGCGCCTCAGACACAGCCGCTGTCACCTCAGGTGTCAGGCTGGACTTCCCAATCTGGAAAATGGGGTCCATTTTCATAGCCAGACCTTTTAAATAGGCCCTTTGCTTACTTGTCATAATTTCTCCTTTTAATACGTTAAATACTCCCCCAGGCACCGCGCCTTTATGCAGGGCTGTGAATCACAGCGTCTGCCCGGCCCGATGCAAAAGATTTACTTGTAATAATCAAATTCCAGATTGTACATCCGGACCGTATTGCCCTCTTCAATTCCAGCCTTCTCCAGATCCTCCAGGATTCCGGTGCTCTTTAAGAACTTCTGGAAGAAGTCAAAGCCCTTCTCAGATTCCAGGTTGGTGTAACCCAGCATTTTCTCAATGCGGGGGCCTTCCACCACATAGACGCCGTCATCATTTTTCTCTACAGTGTAGGGCAGCGCGCGGTCTCCCTGGAATTCCAGCTCAAATTCACGCTCAAATACAACCGGTGTATCGTCCACAGTCTTTAACAGCTCATTGACGTAAAACAGCAGTTCCTTGACACCCTTGCCGCTGACCGCGGAGATGGAGAACACTTTGATTCCCTTGGGCTCATACTCGGCCTTCAGGCGGCTTAAAACGCTCTCCGTGTCATTTTCATCGTAAACAGCATCCATCTTGTTGGCGGCGATCACCTGGGGACGGGCCAGCATCTCCGGATTGTAGGCCTCCAGCTCCTTGATGATGGTCCGCAGGTCCTCCAGGGGATCGCGTCCCTCCACGGAAGCGCCGTCCACAACATGGATCAGCACCTTGGTGCGCTCGATGTGCTTTAAGAAGGCATGTCCAAGTCCCACGCCCTCGGAAGCGCCCTCAATCAGGCCGGGGATGTCAGCCATCACAAAGCCTGCGCCCTCGCCCAGGTCCACCACGCCCAGGTGGGGGTTCAGGGTAGTAAAATGATAGTTGGCGATCTGGGGCCTGGCATTGCTGACTCTGGACAGCAGGGTGGATTTACCTACGTTGGGGAAGCCCACCAGGCCCACATCTGCGATCACCTTTAATTCCAGCATCACCCACAGCTCCTGGCTGGGCTGTCCCGGCTGGGCGTATTTCGGTGCCTGCATGGTCGATGTGGCATAATGCATATTGCCCTGGCCGCCTTTGCCGCCTTTTAAAATCACTTCCCGGCGGTTGTCACCCGACATATCGGCAATGACCTTACCGGACTCAAAATCCTTAATCACTGTTCCCTGTGGAACCTTGATCACCAGATCGGACCCGTCCGCGCCGTGGCATCTGCGCTTGCCGCCCTCCTGGCCGCTCTCAGCCACGTATTTGCGCACATGGCGGAAATCCACCAGGGTGTTCAGTCCTTCATCCACCTGGAAAATGACATCTCCGCCGCGTCCGCCGTCACCGCCGTCAGGGCCGCCAGCCGGCACGTACAGCTCCCGGCGGAAGCTGACATGGCCGTCTCCGCCTTTTCCGGACTTTATAAATATTTTTGCGCTATCGGCAAACATACTGCACCTTAAACCTTTCTGTTAACAGTGATCCGCACGCAGAGCGCCCGGTCACCATCATCAATCAAACGATGAATCACATGCTGCCAGTGATCCACCGCGCACAACGAACGATGAACCGCACGCTTTGCGAGCGCTTCACCACACACAATACGACGATACACCAGCTCTGCCGGCATATCATCAGGTGTTACAAAAAGACTCCATACCTAGTGTATGGAGTCCACTTGTCATTATTCGTTGATTGTTCTTGGGTAAACAGAAACCTGCTTTTTGTCTCTGCCCTTTCTTTCAAACTTAACAACTCCGTCTACTAAAGCAAATAAGGTATCGTCACCGCCCTTGCCTACGTTGTTGCCAGGATGGATCTTTGTTCCGCGCTGTCTGTACAGAATGTTGCCAGCCAGTACGAACTGTCCGTCAGCTCTCTTTGAGCCAAGTCTCTTGGACTCAGAATCTCTGCCGTTCTTGGTGGAACCAACACCCTTTTTATGAGCGAATAACTGAAGGTTCATCTTAAACATGTCTTACACCTCCTCAAACCGAATGATAATATGTGATTTCCCATACTCCTTCCCAATGTTCCTGATTCCAAGAACAAGAGAATTCATAAGGAGTTGTGATTCTGGACTGATATCAGAAGTAAAATGGAACTTAAAACCGCCGGTCTTCTCGTCCATCTCTCCCTCAAACCCGTCTTCCGTAAATGTCTCAACCGAATTGGCCATATTCAGAACCAATGCTGATACTGCAGCGCACACAATGTCCCGTCCGCTCTGGGCATATCCCGCATGTCCCGATAATTCAATTCCCGTATACACGTCCACGGAATCATCTGAAGCCTTAAATATCGTAACCTGAATCATAATGGCATCAACCTGATTAAGCGTTGATCTTTTCGATCTTAACCTGAGTAAAGAGCTGTCTGTGGCCATTCTTCTTGTGATAGCCAGTCTTTCTCTTATACTTGTAAACGATAACTTTCTTTCCCTTACCCTCTTTTTCAACTGTTGCAGTAACAGTTGCTCCGGATACGGTAGGGCATCCGATCTGCAGTTCGCCGTTGTTCACAGCCAGTACCTGGTCGAATGTTACGGTCTCGCCTGCGCCTGCGCCCAGTCTCTCTACCTTAATGACATCGCCTTCTGCCACTCTGTACTGCTTTCCGCCTGTTTCAATAATCGCGTACATAAAAGGCACCTCCTATAATCATTACTCGCCAACTGTGGTGGCCCGTCCAATGGACAGACTCTTAGCACCTCGTTGTGCGGCATACTAAAATATGATATCATTTCCAGAAGCTGATGTCAACTGGAAATATTCAATTATTAAAAGTTTTTTGTAACAGTTCAGACGGCGGGAAAATTGGTGCAAAAACGGGCGTTAAGCTAGCCGATTTTGCACCAATTTTCACATCGGATGGATATCCGATGCTTCTTGACCGGCTTTTTCGGTCAAGAAGATGAGCCGTCTGAACTGTTACAGTTTTTTCTGCGTTTTACACCTTTACAATAGAGGCTGCGTCCCCCAGCTCCAGATACTGCCCCTCCTCCACCGTAATCTCCACCGGCCCGTAAAAACGGCTGTAACCATCCTGGTAATCATAGTAGTACCGCACGTCATTGTACAGCGCATAGTGGCCGCCCTGGGAAGTCAGCGGCGTGATCCGGTATGTCCCGGCCTCCATATCCC
>OKVW01000698.1_pt1 | contig 17788 bp, 21 predicted proteins | sample 1606991 | NCBI WGS metagenome assembly OKVW01 (sample SAMN03281021, study PRJEB24777) | human gut metagenome | isolation source: fecal sample PR177 from 1 month old male Malay infant, vaginal delivered...
CCTGCGTTGATGCGCTTATAGAAGGTCGATGGGAAGCATTTACCGGGGCCGATGTTATACGGGCAGAAGGATGCAATGCCCACCTTCTGTGGCTCTGTCAGAGGCACTTTGATATTGCGATCAACCCAGGCTAATGCCTTATCGCGTTCAATAGCGTTAACCTTCCGGCATTGTTCCTCAGTGGCCGTCATGCCTTTAACAACACGCCTGCCATCGATAACGGTCACGCCGTGACATAATGACCAGACCCCACCCGGATCAACAACGGCCACCAGCGCATTGCCTTCTTTCTCGCTGATGAATTGGTCGAAAATGAGTGGAGCAGATGCCCCTGACGCGATTAGCGCCAGCACTGCTGCGCTGAGCTTTGCTTTGTTCGACATCATTCACCCCGCGCAGCTTTACGGCGATCCGCTTTGATTTGGAAGTACAGACTCGTTAACCACGTCAGCAAACCAAACATGAGGCTACCGAGCACACCAATGGCCGCCCATTGAGATGGGGAGACTTTATCGAGGAGCTGAAGCAACCAGTATCCGGTTCCCCCTCCAGATGCTCCGTACGCAATACCCGTCGTGATTTTTTCCATTCGAAACATGCTCTCACCTCGCTAATTGCGGGTGCGTTTTGAGAATAAAAAAAGGCCGCCCTTAGGCAGCCTGATTACGAAACCCGTCATGACGTGACTAAAGTAACGTTTTAAGTCTGTGTCGTAGAAACCACACTTAACACGTTACGATAGTTTTTGCGTACGCGTTATCTTTTTCGTATTCTCGTCACATAACAATCCAGAGGACATTTCGGAATGACAGGAATCGATTTTTCTTTTGAAGGTTTGACTATTGAAAGAGTGATTGCACACAGAATTTTTCCTAGATCAGCATCTAAAACGATGACACCTGCCAAACTTAGTCAACAGTTGCTTAACTTCAGTGGTGAGGCCATAGATGCTTTACAACTTAGAATCACTGAAGCTCTTGCTGCAAGGTCACATGGCATTGAAATGTCAATTCGAGAGGGTGTAGCGGATAGTTTTCTTAACTTAGCTGCTTCTACTATGCGTACTTCTGATGATATTTTCATAAAAGTAAGTCAACGATTAGCTAACAAATTGACTGAATCACAGTTCAATAGTGGTGCCCCAGGGGGAATATTGATAATCGTCTCTGGAGAAGTTGGGGAAGAACAGACACCTTTTCTCGCTGTTATCAAAGCTGAAACCCAAACTGGCTTCAGTACGCATGAAAACGAAGAACAGTTAACAATGCAATTCCTTAATGAACTATTACTGACACCTTCACAGCGCTTTTATAAAATTGGCTTTATTGTTGAAAAAGAAGCCGCTACTAAAGATGAAAATGATAATTACCCTTCCTCATCCTTTAGAGCATTTTTATTCGACCATTTAATGACTTCCACTGACACCAGCAAAGCTGCGTCATATTTTTACAATTCTTTTCTAGGTATGGATATTAGCTCATCCTCCAAAAAACTAACTCAGGATTTTTATGAGACAACAAGGAAGTTTATCAATGAATCGTCCATACCTGAAGAAGTCAAACTTGATTTGCACGAAGCTTTAAGAGCAGAATTACGCTCTAAAAAAACGACATTAAACATCAACGCATTTGCTGATGAACATTTCCCTGACGAGATTAAAGACAAATATAAAAAAGCCATTTCAGACAAAAAACTGCCGCAAAACTCTTTTATTAAGGACACCGATTACATTTCTTCAAAATTAAAAAGGCGCAGTCGCTTAATATTCTCCAATGATATCTGGTTGTCAGTTCCTCCAGAAAATTTTAGGGAACTTGTTGAAATATTACCAAGTGACGACCATAATATAACTTTGATAAAAATTAATGGTAAATTAACGAGTCAGCTATGAGTAATTATGATGAATTTCATCAATACCTACTTGATAACCAGGATGCTTTTGCATCTTGGGGTAAGTATGTTTCTGAAACCATCATAAAAAAAATTCAGGATGAGTTAGGCACTGACTCCTTTAAGTCTTTTCTAAAGATCCCAGTCACTCCGAGGGTCAAAGAGGTGAGTTCGGCACTTGGTAAGGTTGCCAGGAAAGCTTATGAAGACCCTATAAATCAAATGACAGATCTGGTTGGCACGCGTTTTGTCGTATTGTTATCCGAGGATATTGATACAGTTTGCCAGGCAATTGAATCGCTGACTGAATTTGATGCTAGAATATCGAAAAACTATCTTGATGAGATAGAATTAAATCCTAAGCTATTTGATTATCAATCAAAACATTACGAAATACGGCCCAAAAATGATTTGCATATTGGGGATTTGAAAATCAGTAAACAAATATGCTGTGAGGTTCAAGTAAGAACTTTACTGCAACATGCATACGCTGAATTAGTACATGATAATGTCTATAAACCTGTGGGTATAGTTCCAAAATCTGCTGAGCGACACATAGCTCGAAGCATGGCACTTATGGAAACCACAGATGACCTTTTTTGTTCTACTATGAAATTACTATATGAGACTAATGTAGAACGTAATAAATTCAATAATTCCTTATCTGAATTATATAGGGAGTTTGTTGGTGCTGGGTATATGCATTATGATGAATCCACTAACTTCTTAATACTTGATACATTCAAAGAATTCATTACCACGCATTCCGAAACAGAAATTCGCCACTTACTTCAAACAAAGAAATTTATCGTAAAAAAAATCCAACACAGATCATCATCTAAAACCCTTTTTTCACAACCAAGCGTTCTCTTTTTATATTTTTTGATTAAAAATGCAAGCATCGAAAACATCCTCAATGATTGGCCTCTCCCCGGTTACATTCCTGAGCTTGATCTATTGTTCAGTGATTTAGGCATAAGTTCGAGAAGATAAATAGGGTTCCCTCCCTTTGATTCTCCCGGAGTTATATCATGGATAGAACACCGCTAATAAAACCCATAGCTGTCTGTAATTCTTTTCGTATCGTACCATCTGCACATTTCCTTTTTTTGGCAATTGCGCGTAATGAGATGCCAATAACAAAATGAGCAATAACCAACTCGTATTCCTTGGGTTTATAGTTCTTCAGTCGTGAAACGCAACTATCAATTTTTATTCCCTCATCGTCATTACACTGAAATCGAGTTTTTTTGCCATGTGGCAATAAACCTTTGAAACCTGCAGCAACAGGTTGCCAGTCAACTCCGTTGCTTTCATCTGCCGCCCATGCTCCCCAACGGTCCATTAATTCATACATATCGTTCATAAGTCCTCCTTACGCCAGAACGCCGAGCGCGTAGGCCCGGTCCAGCACTCTAATGATCATTTCCAGCTGCGAGCCATATTTGCGCTCGAATGCCAGGCGGTCGTTATGCAGTTCGGTGTGATGTTTTCGGCAAAGTGGTATGGAGAAGATGTCGTGCGCTTTTGTTGCCATACCACCCTGCCCCCACCCGATTAAGTGATGCGGGTCATCTGATTGCTGCTGGCAGCATTCGCAGGGCAGCGTTTTTACCCAATTCAGATAATTGCGATTTACCCAGCGCAAACGCTTTGGTCGACGCATGAAAGATTGAGGCGGCGCTGGATCCACCATCACGCCCACCAGCGGTTCGGTCAGCGCAGCAGGTAGGTCGACCGATGAAGCTAATTCCCCAAGGATGCTGGTGGCCGGTACTTCGGGAAATATGTCACTTTCCCGCCCAATCGGACTTTCGTCACGTAAACGAAGCGCTTCACGAACGCATGATTCTGGAAGTGCATCCGTAACTCCTTTACGAACTGCCCACCAGGAGAGCTCTGCAAGTGAGATCTCTCGGCTTTTGTCCAGGCAAAGATGAATGCGGACAGAATCCAAAACAAAGGCAATTACATTTCTGCGTGCCAACTCTGCCAGTGCTTCGGTACGCTGCTCTCGCAAGTGGTTATCGCAATAGCCACAAAGCAGGATGGAGCCAGGCTCATGGTGCATAATGGTTAGTTCGTGATAGTGGTAATCACTGTGAGCGTACTGGCAATGCCCGTCGCCATATTTCAGCAACCAGTAATCAAGCCCGCTTATACCACCAGCTGCAGTCAGAACCTTTTCATTCAATAGGAACCTTCGCAGCTGCTCGTTTTCAGCCAGTGGCTGCCGCGCATCCGAAACACGACCAGTTTGATAACCGGCCATACTTCCTGGTTGGCGCTCGATCAGCACTCTTCCTGTGGTGAACAACTCCATCAGCTCTCTTCCTGGCTTCAACAGTACGACACCCAACTCCCTCGCAATAACAGGTTGAAGAAGAGCACGCATCACTCGCTCTCCCTGATAATAATTTGCCCGTTTTCGCCCCAGAGCTTTGTTATCCTTGAATCCCAGATATGCGTATCGTCTTCGAAGAGCGCATCCATCAAAGACTTCATCAGGTTATCAAGATCGGGCTTGCCCTGATGGGGCTTCCCGTTCGTCTCTGCGCGCTTTTTCTTGCTCCAGCTCTTCGGCATCGGAAGAACGAAGGTAACGTGTGAATTTGACTCTGGCATGTAAATACCCAGCAGCCGGACGTGATCGCAAAAGGCCCGGTAACGCATAACTTCAGGGCGCTTTTTCCATTTGTCTGCACGCGTCATGCGTGGCTTGCCCATCGGGAGGATGTTGTAGACGGTCACGATCACCCCCATGCCCGGGAACGCATACTTTGCGCCGTCTTAGCTGAGGATTTTTGCTGAGGTAGTAATGCGCTGACTATCCAAAAACGAGGGTCAATATCGAGACTTTTCTCGACGGGGACGCCTTTAGACTTATAGCGAGCCACCAACTCATTGGCTTCTTCGGTTGTCAGCCCGGTGTAAGTGAACCAGCTTTTCTTCATGCCGCCTCCTGCAGGAGTGACATCAAAAGAAAATTGCTGGCCCTTTGAAGGGTCAGTAAGGATTTATTCTGGTTTGTTATTTGCGCCATGGTATCTCTCCAGTGGCGCAGCAGGTATAGGTTGTTCAGGCCTATGACGGGAGTGTAACAGAATTATTAGAAACGCGATAACCAGCCCTTTCAAGCATCTGCGTAAATAGTGTCGGTGTTCCTACTATCTCATCATCCTGTAACGGCATAAATGATACCTCATCGCCGCGTCTGTACATGAGCGCGCGATCACTGTCAGGAAATGAGTGCAGTCGCGCAACGATAACCCCATCGTTGCATCTGATGACCGCATAGCCCTTGTTTGGTAATTTTTCTTTTAGTGTCACCAATCTCCCCTCCAAACTGGAAAATTTGAGCATGCTGTATCAATAAAACCAGTCGTCTGCACTTTCCCAGGTATGCTGGAGGATTTCCTCAACCTTCTTCTTAGCTTCTTTTTCGCCACCGTAAACACTTAATCCATCGGATCCTCCGCGACGCACAATCAGACTGGACTCATCGAACTGACTCCGGAACCGTTTTAATAATTCTCTCTCAAGTGCCGGGACTGCACCCTCTGGAAGTTCTTTAGTACGATCAATGGTTAATTCAACTTTCATAGATGCCTCTGTCGCCTTAACTGTATATTTATACAGTACACTGCTGGAAGTTTTTGATCAACGGTTTAACCGCACGAAATGTTAATCCAACTATAAATGCTGAATGATAAGTCGAGAGATATGAGATTTTTTGATCTAGGCCAATCATTGCGTGTGCAAAGCTGATGAAGATCAGTTGCACCATGAATCAAACTAAGATAGTCCTTTAAGGTTAGGGGCGGACTATAACGTCTTTCTGAACCTGATAGGGAGGTCACAATTTTCTTTATATGCTAATTGCAAAAGATTCCACAAAATGTATATTGGTATTTAACCGTGTTGTTTAGTTTGATGTAATCTAAAAAATCAAAATTTGATGTATTTAACGCCCCAAAAATTACTGTGATATGTAATTAACTCACCATACATTAAGGAGCAGGTGGATAATGGACGCACAATTCTCGGGAAAATATGTTTACCACTTTACGTACTTTACGAATTTAGAGCAAATTATAAAGCATGGCTTGCTCAGTACAAATAATAAAGAACAACAAAACCTTGCTCACGAAAATATAGCAAATAATGATATTCAACATCGCCGTAGCGAAATGAGAGTTCCTTGCGGTCCAGGCGGCGTCGTGCATGATTATGTACCTTTTTATTTCACAAAAAGATCTCCAATGCTTCTTAACGTCATCAAAAACAAGAATATTGATCAAGAAGGAATAATATATCTTGCTGTACCAATAGAGGTTGTTAAAAAAAGTTCCGTTGTTTTTACAAGTTCCTCAGCAAATACTCTAACACCGCCAGGCTTTTATTCCGATCCCGATGATTTAAGAGAGTTAAACTGGGATATAATTACTAGACAGATTTGGGTTCCAAAACCAGATTCTTTAAAACAACAAAAAATGGCAGAGTTGCTTATCCACGATAGAGTTTTAATAAGTGACATTTCATATATCGTCGTTTGGGATGAGGAAATGAAACAGTATGTTAGTAACTTATTGACTAATAATGGTCTTCACCATATAGATGTTCGTGCTGACTGGCGATCATTTGATGACCATTTTTTTCATGATTTGAACGTGAAAGGAAGAGTAAATATCGTTTCTGGTCCTATAATTCTTTTAAAAGAAACTCAAAGCACTATCAAATTCATAAAAGAAAATAAACCTTCAAACCCTTCTTACAAAACTCTAAACGATGTCTTAAAAGCAATCGATCACGATTTTGACTGTATAAAAGAGCTATCAGATATAAATGGACTTGAAACTGACAATCCATTTCACCGGGAAGATGTCGGGGCTCATACCAGAAGAGTTGTCAGCTTACTAAATATGGAGCCTGAATATGAAAACCTATCAGAAAGAGAACAACAGGTTATAACATTAGCTGCATATTTCCATGATATTGGCAAAGGTCCAAAAACTAGATGGCCAAATCAAATACAAAAAGTTGACGATACTCATCCAATTAAATCACTCCCTATGCTAAAAAGAATTTTATGTAATGAAATAGGCGGACTATCGAATAAGGAAATTCGGCAGATCGTGACGTTAGTGGTTTACGATGATCTAGTTGGCGACATTATTTTCTGTGGAAGAAATGAAGACCAGATGAAAAATATTATAAAAAGCAAATCTGACGTCGATATGTTAATACTAATTGCAAAATGCGATATCAATTCAATTATTCCAGGAGGGACAGATTGTCACGAAGTTCAAATTGAAGAATTAAGAGTAAGGATGTATAATCACATCGAGGAGACAATATGATTAGATTCGTTGATGGTGATTTTTTTGATTTTCAAGCTGACATAAGAATCAATACAGTTAACTGTGTTGGTGTTATGGGAGCTGGGGTTGCATTTGCCTTTAAAAATAAATTCCCAGAAATGTTTAGTGAGTACGTAATACAATGTAAAAAAGGTGAAATATCTCCAGGTAAGCCAGCAGTCTGGAGAAGTATTGACACAAATGGTAAGGAAATTGAAATCATCAACTTCCCTACAAAGGATCACTGGAGAAATAAATCTAAATATGAATATATTGAAAAAGGTTTACTTTGGCTTTCCAATTATTTAGAAAGCAAGCAAGGAAAAGTCATCACTCTTCCAGCTCTCGGCTGTGGTCACGGTGGGCTTGATTGGGAAGTAGTAAAGAAAATGATTGAGGATTCTCTTTCCGAGAATGTGAATGAAATTTTAGTCTTCAGCCCCCAATCTTCAAAAACTACTAAACGGGATAAAGTTCTTCCATCCCAAAGCTATCCAACATTAAGAGACTTAAAAGTATCCGAAACTAGAAAAGACGATAAACATTTTCCAGAAAAACTTGCCACCATCTCAAATAAAACACTATTTTATACTGGACGGCTTTTTACAGATTTCGATCTTTCGATAATTTCAAGTACATCGCCTAGTGATTTAGAGAAACAAGTTATTCTTAATACTATTGAAATTTCTGCTAACAAAGGATACTCATTGCTTTTTGGCGGAAGCGCATTCGACAAAAAAATGGCTCTCACAGCATTAAAAAAAGGTATTAGAACGGGAGTTTTTTTACCTAGCGGAATCGCTAAATCTGCGGAAAAAATGAATTTGCATGGGAGTTTTAGCCAGTTGACAATACTTTCTTTCGGAGATCCATTTATTCAGTTTAATAAAATTGAGTATTTACCTTCAGTTTTAAGTCGTATATTATTGGCACGGAAAGTGTTATTTACGACAAGCAAATTACAGTGGATTATGAAACATAAGAAAGTTTTTCTACAAAATAAGGTTGACTCATACTTCTTAATTTCTGAAACAAATGACCTTGATATTGAGGCAGCAAATACAATTATGTCGAAAGCGATAGATGAACATGGCTTATATAATATTATTTAACTGAACATTCCAAGCGAATTGAATACACAAGGATGCAGATGAACTTCTTAATATACGACAATCGCCCCATTCAATTTGCTCTTTCCAGCCCGTGATTTTCTTAAGCCTTGCACTTGCCCTAATTTTCCTCGTAAAATCAAGGGCAAGACACTCTCTAACGAGCGAGTTGATTTTTTAAATTATGCTTAAATTATTGTATAATTTTTATGTATAATTAACATATTAATACTTTACTATATACGTATTTCCATAGTTTAGAAAAATGCCGATTTAAAGCGGCATTTACTTATGATTAAGGTATTATCAACTTTATAAACTTAGCCTTTGTTCGAAGACAATACCATGTGCTTTCCGTGATAGATGACCCATTACACTTGACTAGTCAATCCCCCCGCCATGCGATATGTATATATTTATCTATATTAGGCCGAATCAGGATAACCCTCTCTACGGCATCGTTAGTCTGGATTCACCAATATTTTCTCATTAGCTCAATATGTGTTTCTTAGCATCATTTACACCCTCCCCGCCTGGCGCAGGCAGTCTTTGCGACGCTTGGCAATACGGGCAACCTCAACAGCACTTCCGGCGATCCCGAACATTTCCGCAGACACAGCTGCAGCACGTCGCCACAGACCCTTCGCCTCAAGCTCCTTCGCTTTTTGCACGGCAGCCTGCATCCTGATCGGATCGCTTTTTTCAACCATGCACGGAAGGGCCACCTCAGGAATTTTCGCATCAGGGGCGGCCGAATAAGTAAACTGAACGCTTTTACGAGTTCGGTTTAATATTCCTTCGTCACTTAACTCTCTCAGTAATTTCCTAGCGGTGGCTCCATGCATATCAAGCGCCTCGGAAACGTCGCCAACTGCACAGTTCGGTTGGTAACGAACAAAAACCGCTACCTGCTCTTTTTGGGTTAATGTTTTGGTCATTGGTCAATACTCGATTTTATTACTTAACAACCCGTAAATGGGTCACATTTTTGCGATAACTTCCCCAGGCAAAGTTCACCCAGATACCGTTATCCATGGTTAAGCGGTCCATTACCCGCTCACCAAGAGTCTTCGATAATTCATCAAAATTCAGGTTAGTCAGGACACCCACGGGTTTCATCGCCGCCATACGACGATCAATAATTTGATTGAGTAGAACCCATTCGTTTCGCGTTTCTCTTTGGACGCCGACTTCATCAAGAACCAGTAAATCTACTTTGCAAAGATCATCCAGCAGCGCGGACTCTGATTGCCCCTCGTCATAGCACTTACGAGCGCGCAACGTCAGGTCAGGTACTGTAACCACCAGAACGGAGTGATCACGTTGCAACAGGTAATTACCGATTGCTGCAGCAAGATGATTTTTCCCGGTCCCGCAGCTCCCGCTGAAAATGAAACTAGTGAAACCAGACCCGAAGTTATGGGCATAGCTCTTTGCCATGGTGAGAGCATGCTTTTGTCCGTCGTTGCTCACCTGATAATTTGAGAAAGTACACCTCTTATGCAGATCGCATATCCCTGAACGCCCAAATATCTTCTCTGCTCGCGCCAACTGATTTAGTTTTTCCAGCTCTACTGCACGCTTCCGGCCTTCTTCCTGCTGCCAGGCCATCAATTCCTGACTGCTGGTAAACTTCGGCTGGACACCTGCAGGCATGATATTGCGGAGACGACCAAGCAAATCGTGCGTCGATTTCATAGTTACCCCCTGAATCCCGGTGGGATCTCAGTGTCTGGTTGTGAAGTGCCAAAGCCTGCCTGACGGCGAGAAGATGCCCCAGAGGTTGAGGTTTTGGCTCGGGATGTTTTCAGGCTCGAGGCGAAAGTCTGTTCCCACTGCAGGTGGTGTTTTACCTTCCCTTCGCACTTCCAGTAATCGCGAAACTGCTGAAGTTCCACTGGGGTATAACCAGGGCGGTCACCGAGATTAATTCCCCACTGTGCGGCTTGCCCGACAAAGTCATCACTCGGCATCCAGTCATCGGTAATCGGGAATTTGCCGATTGGTGGCAAAAATGATTCTTGCGCGCTTAACTCTCTCTCTTGTTTCTCTTTTAGATCTGTATCTGTATCTGTATCTGTATCTGTATTAGTTGAGTTGCCGTTGCTGCTCTGTTCAAACGGAGCATTAACACCCGTTGAACGCTCGTTACTGTTTTGTTGGGTGCTTGCTCCTTTTTTGGCCTTTCTGGCCTGGGCGGACGCTTTACCTGCGGCCGACTTTTGACTGATTGAATTTTTCACAGCCTCCAGATCCCGCTCAATTCTCTCCTGCACCCATTCGGTGCCAGTGTCGTTAAAAAACTCTTTCAACGATGGCTCAACGGCATCCCAACGGTCGTTGCTTAGCCGTGCTATTTTCGAGAGGCGGTTTTTGGGGATCGGGCGACCTGTTTGCCAATAATTGAACATCAGCAGCAGGTATGCGCCATGCTCTTCTGTAGACAGATGCATGGTGTCCGCCAGGTAATCAGCAATGTAAAGTTGCATGTAAGGCAGAGCTGCCATGGTTGCTCCCTTGTCCGGTTTCCCGGTACGTAATGGTTATTGCTCAAAACTCGATTAAAAAAATTGCGGCGCTACGGCGCTGATACTCGCCAGTAGTGGTCCCGCCGCGTCAGCAGGTAACATGTTGAATAAAGCGATTGCCGCTTCGCGGATCTCCTTCTCAAGCTTTTGCAGCGGTGCGCCCAGCAACTTCGCCTGATGTGCCTCACTGCATTCTTTGATTGCACTCGCCACCAGCTCGGCTTCCGTTCTGGCGTTACTGAGTCCATGCTTTCTGGCTATCTCAATAGGCATGGCTGCGAGGATTGCGCCCGACAACTGCATAACGTAAGCAGTATATTTCTCCGACCCTCTTTCATTTTTCAGATAGCGGAATAAATTTTGCTTATTGACCGCGATGCCACGGCCCCCTTCCTTCGCCCACTGCTCAGCCACCAGCTGAGCGATTTTTTCCTGCGCCTGGCCGGGCAAAGTGAATTCCCACTCCCGAACTGCAACCTGTATTGAACGGTGCTTAAAGCTATCTCTCCGATGCGCCATAAATTGATTTTGAGTTTTCAGCGGTCCGGCCAAGCGTTGGTTATGATGTTGATATGTAGCTGACTGCATGATTAAGCCTCCTTCTGAGGTAAACCATCTGTTGCGTTGGGATAGAGGTCTGGACGTAATTCATGCGGGGTGACTTCCCAATCCAAAGCTCTGCATGCGTTTAAAACCTCTGTGCTTGCTACCTGAGTACGAAACCAGACAGATACAGTCTGCGAGTTTTTACCTAAGCGGCGTGCCAGTTCTGATTGGCTGCCACACAGCGAAATAATTTTTTGTTGAATGTGTTCTTTCATGCTTCCTCCCAATTTATGAATCATATGATTGATAAATAATTTGTCAATGTCAAGAAACTTAATCAATCACATCTGATAAGAAAGTTTGTATGCTTGCTTATGGGTTTGATTTGGATACGAACATGAACTTCGAAGAAAGACTGTTACGGGCTCTTGATGAAGCCGGGATATCTCAATCTGAGCTGGGCCGCAGAGTGGGGGTAAACTCACAAACGGTTAGTAACTGGTGCAATACAGGTAATTTCCCTCGCAAGGAAAAGTTGGCTTTATTCCCGGAAGCATTAGGTAAGCCACTGTATTGGTTCTTTTTATCTGATGAAGAAGAGGCGCATCTTAAGGCAACCAGCGAAAGCAAAACGGTATTGAACGAGAAACAAGCTGCGTTGCTGGAAGTTTTTGATCAGTTACCTGAAGTTGAACAAACCAGGTTCATACAGCTGGCCAGCGACCGCCTCGAAGAGCTCGATAAATTTATGGCTGAATTTCTCAGCAAACGGAAGATTGAGCCCGCTCCAACCAAAGACTGATAAAGAACACTCTAAAGGCCGCATTTTGCGGCCTTTTTTTTGCCTCTAGTATCTCCTCAGCCCTCCCCTAAAAATCATCAGTGCGATTATTTATGTCAATTAAATATTGACCTATGACATATTTATTTGTAGCCTGATTTTAGAAAATCAGTCATCAAGGCAGGACGCCCACGAAGTAGCTGCCGGTGGCATACGAAACACCGGATGAGATGGCAAGACAATCGCGCAGCAGGTTTACCGTTCCGCCAGCCTGGCGTTAAAGGCACACAGGAGTTAACCATGATCGATTTCGCACGCAAAAAAGCTGGCTGCCAAGCCGTTCGCTTAAATCTATTTGAAGTGCTGGTCCGTAAGCTTTGCTACTTACTGGCGCAAAAAGGCAACCCAGAGTTAAAGGCATGAGCTCGTTCTTTGTCTTGATTGTTACCGTCTGCGCCCTCACCGGGGAATGCTCAGACATCATGCTCGGTGTTTATCAGACCGAATCTGGTTGTGATGCAGCTGCCAAAGAGCAGCACGTTAAAGGAGAGTGTTACCCGTACAAATCGGCTGACGACCATCAGCCTGCTTTCAAATTTTAATCGAGTTATGACCAATGGTTGTTACCAGCCCCTAAAAGCACAAAACCCGCGCAAGGCGGGTTAAGTACCCGGTCAGCCGACCAAAGCTTTCCGGAATCGAGTTTTGACCAATGACCACTACCCAAGGCGGCAATCACTAGCTGCGGGTATCTTACAATCAAAATTAAGGACCTGATATGGAATTCTTTCATTTAATCAAGGCAACGCAGAAATCCGGCAAAGAAGATGCCGTTATCTGGTTCACGGCTAAATCAGAAGCACGAGCCAATTTGCAGCTGGATGTAGAGCTGGAAGATGCTGGCATTGAAACCGGCCGGGGCAAGGATTATAGCAAGCCTGTCCGTACCGATTTCCCTGTTTACAACGACCTGCCGGAAGAAAGCACAGTAGATTACACCTGGTGCAAACGCTACGAACTGCAGGACGATGGACGCACCTGGCTGCCAAAGGCTGGTGCTGGATCAACTGAAGCCGTGGACAACACTGCTGTACCAGAACCGACCGTTAAAGTCGAAAGTACCGTCGAGAGTGTTCCTCTTGAAAACCGCACTCCAGCGGTCCGTTTTGCCGTCCACATGACCAGCGACAAATACCAGTCACATATCACTAAAGAGCAGCAGCTGGCTGCCAGCGAAATGTCACTGGATGAAGGCAACACTTATCTTCAGAACATGCTGCTGGCGAAGAACGACATCCCTGAAGTTGCCGAACTCAGCCTGAACGCTGAGTGGAAACTCGTTCAGGCGATTAAGCAGGTATTCGCGCCAAATGAAGCGCACGAAACTGAAGATATCGCTGCATTCATGGCTGACTGGGCTAAAGCAGATGCCAGCGATCGCAACCAATTAGTTGAAGACTGGCGCAGTGGCAAATTTACCCCTCTGAAATCTGAAAGCACTAGTGACACCGGCGTTATAGCAGGTCAGGGTCTTGAACCTGATAACGGTATCCAGATTGACAAGAATGATGACGAAACCACACGTTATCCAGTCGTTAGCATGCCCTTCCGCAAGCAGCTACTCGCCCAGTTCACCTCCGACGAACTGCGCCACCACATTACACGCGATGAATACGAAGGTATCAGCGCGCTGGAGATGGACACTGACAATAGCTATGTCCAGAACCTGCTGCTGGCGGCAGAAAACTGCGAACAGGTTAAGGGTTACGCCACCAAAGACCTGTGGCGCTATACCGACGCCATTCGCAAAGTGTTCAGCCAGGAAAAGCGTCACGAACTCGCTTTGGTTCTCCGATTCACCAGAATCTGGGCGGCGACTGATTACATTGACCGCGGCCTACTGGTAAAAGAATGGGCCAAAGGCAATCACATTGCAGAAATACAGCGTACTGAAAGCGGTACGAATGCTGGCGGAGGCAACAAGACCGACAGAAACCCTGACCTTAAACATGATCTCGACACTCTCGATTTAGAGATTGCGCTGGCCACGTTACCAATGGATTTCAACATTTATGATATCCCTGGTGGTGTTTTCCGTCGGGCAAAAGAGATCGTTAGTAAAAAAGAAAGTCCCTTCAAGGAATGGTCTAAAGCTCTTCGTGCAACTCCGGGGGTTTTGGATTACTCGCGTGCAGCTATCTTTGCACTTATCCGCAGCGCTCATCCAGAGCATTACCTGTATCCGGCACGTCTCAGCGGATTCATTAACGCGAACCTGACTGAAAGCGATCATTCTGCTCCATCAGAAGAAACTCTTGCGGCTGCGCGCCATAACCCTGAGGTGAGCTGGACAAACGAGGTAGTGACTGATTCTGCTTTTGAAACTGGCGACCAGAATGAAGGAGCACAAGTCGACAGCGGCACGCAGTCGGTTCTCGAAAAAGTTGGTAATGGTCTTTTCTCTATTGAAGGGCTGGCCACCAGCAACGCTGTAATCGACCAACAAAATACCGCGGCAGAGTATGTAGATAATGTGCAGATGGAAGAAGCTTGCAATGATGAAATCCCGAACAACTCTGCGTTATCAGAAGGCTCGAAAGAATATTTCTCAGGCACAAGCACTACTGAAATTTACAGCAGCACAGCTGCCATAAATAATGATTCCGGTCATCATAACCATACCGAGACGCAACTGCTCTATACACACCTTATGGTCGACATTGAAGCTTTTGGCAAAAAGGCTGGTTCACCAATCGTATCTATCGGAGCCGTGTTCTTTGATCCATCTACAGGTAATACCGGTTCGGAGTTTTACAAAGTGATTAGCCTAGAATCTGCCATGGCCAGCGGCGGGGTTCCGGATGCATCTACCATAATCTTCTGGCTTAAAGCTTCGCCTGAAGCTCGTTCAGAGTTAGTGATGGATGATGCTATTCCGCTCGATGACGCCTTGCTACAACTAAATGAGTTTATAGCTGAGAATGCAGCTAACGGTCCTGATTCTGTACAGGTCTGGGGGAATGGTGCCACTTATGACAATGTCCTGCTTGAGGCATCTTATGACCGGACGGGGATCACCTGCCCATGGAAGTTCTGGAATAACCGGGATGTAAGAACTGTTGTCGAGTTGGGTAAAGCCGTTGGCTGCGAGCCTCGCTATGAGATCCCATTTGATGGAGAAACTCACAAGGCTATTTCAGATGCTCTTCATCAGGTCAAATACGTGTCAGCAATCTGGCAGCGTCTGACTGAACACTGATTTTTTAATTTCAGAAAATGGCCCTGATATGGGCCATTATGAGGTAAATCACATGCTTCAAATGCTGACTTTAGAAGAGTGGGCTGCGGAAAAATACCGGAGTAATCCTCCAAGTCTGAATACTTTACGTCGATATGCTAAAGAAAGCATGTTCACACCCCCGGCCACCAAAGAAGGAAGATACTGGCGGGTAAGAGAGGACGCCGAGATTACAGGTAATTTGACTCAGCCCGTTATTAAAAAATCTGATTCTCCTATGCTTCAAAGGATACTATCTGATGGCTGCCCGACCACGTAAAAACAACGTTAAGATACCTAATCTTTATCCGCTCTACAGTCGTAAGGTAAATAAAATCTACTGGCGGTATAAGCATCCCGTTACAGGTAAGTTTCATAGCCTTGGAACTAACGAGGCCGAAGCAACAGCAATAGCAATCGAAGCCAATGAGCGACTAGCTGAACAGCGCACCAGGCAGGTTTTGGCTATCAGTGACAAGATCGCCTCCAGCAAAGGAAAGGCGATAACAACAAATACGTGGTTAGATCGTTATTGGAAAATTCAGGATGAAAGACTGGAGAACGGTGATATCAAGCCGAACACTCATAAACAAAAGGCTAAACCAGTAGCCCTACTTAGTGAGAGTGTGGGAATGAAATTGATTTCATCCGTCGACGTTCGGGATGTTGCCCAGATACTGGAGTCCTATGTTGCAGAGGGCCAGCCAAGAATGGCACAAGTCATACGTTCAGTCTTGATTGATGTATTCAAAGAAGCCCAACATTATGGCGAGGTACCGCCGGGCTATAACCCGGCTCTTGCTACAAAACAACCGCGCCGGCGGATTACTCGACAGCGTCTAAACCTCGACGAATGGCAAAAGATTTTCGAGATAGCTGATGCCCGCCATCAATACATGGGCAATGCAATGCTATTGGCACTCGTTACCGGCCAACGCCTCGGGGATATTTCCAACATGAAGTTTAGCGATATTTGGGATGACCATCTTCATGTTGTTCAGCAAAAGACGGGGAGCAAGCTAGCGATCCCCCTATCCCTAAGGCTTAACGCGATCGACTGGAGTTTGAGGGATGTAGTTGCGCGTTGCCGTGACTATGCAGTGAGTCCATACCTAATCCACTTTTTCCGGGCGACTTCAATGGCAGAAAGAGGGGCACAGGTGAAGTCGAACACATTAACGATGAATTTCAGTAAGGCTCGTGACAAAGCAGAAATAAATTGGGGGGATGGCACACCTGCTACCTTCCATGAACAACGCTCTTTAGCGGAGAGATTATATAAAATACAAGGAATTGACACGAAAAAGCTGTTGGGACATAAATCCCAACAACAAACAGAACGCTACAATGATGATCGGGGGAAAAATTGGACCATAGTGGTTTAAGACTTTTTAGTCGGCCCCAACATACAATTTCTTATCATGCGATTCTTTATCGAATCGCTTAATATTTTCTAATATTTTTATCAATGCATGACTCGTTTTCTCTTGGCCAATTGCCACAGCATTCATAAAATAAGCTATCCGTACCCATGATTTGAAATGATCATTTTCTAATTCAGAAGAAACAGGGATCATATTATTAATGATATCATGTTGACTTTTACAGTACGCTTGAATTTTTAATACATTTTCTTCGCTTAAGCCACTATCTTTGATATGGGAAATTAACGCAGTCAATGATTTTTGATTTTGCTCGTAGTCGGTACCGTAGAATCTTCCAGGTCTACTTGCTTCTGGAAAATCTTGGCATGTATGATTTAAGAAAAAAATTAAAAACTCTCTTAAACGTCTTTCAACTTTAATCAGTTTTCTTCGTTCATCTCTTTGTTGCCAAACTTCGAAAACTTTAAGAATAATAATAAGATCTACACATACCCCAATGAATTCCGGAATTAAATTCCCTACAAAATAAGTATTATCATTTCCAAAGTGAGCAATTAACGATAAGCATATTAAGAGCAAAATTAATAGAACTGTAAAAACATTCTTTGAGATTCTATCCATGACATTACTTCCAGAGCTGTTTTGATAACTTGTTTTGTTAAATTTTTGATAACCATTCGAAAACTAATAATAAAAACGGGAACCAACAGGCTCCCGTTCTATTTTAGGCCAGATTCTGAACTACATGTTCGCGATAATCGCGTCGCCAAACTCCGAGCATTTCAGCAGCTTAGCGCCTTCCATCAGACGTTCGAAATCGTAAGTTACGGTTTTGGCGTTGATCGCGCCTTCCATACCTTTAACGATCAGGTCTGCGGCTTCGAACCATTCCATATGACGCAGCATCATCTC
>OKVW01000700.1_pt1 | contig 17754 bp, 17 predicted proteins | sample 1606991 | NCBI WGS metagenome assembly OKVW01 (sample SAMN03281021, study PRJEB24777) | human gut metagenome | isolation source: fecal sample PR177 from 1 month old male Malay infant, vaginal delivered...
GGTTAATACAAGGAGATATGGGATTTATGGATAAATAAATATCATATAATTATCACCTTCCCGCTGCCATATTTCTGAAAAGACAACATTTTTCGATATATTGTCAACGTTTCATTCTGGAAATGCCATGGTAACTTTCCTATAATCAGTTTAGAAAAACAAACGTTGGGGGTGGACGCAGATGAAGGAAAACATGCCGTATTCCAGGTCGAGAAAAGCAAAAAACTGGATTAAAAATGGCGTAAAGAATCCGTACAATATCATGGTTGTGATTGCAGTTGCCGTGTTGTTCTGTCTGGTGATTATTCCGCTGGCGGAGATGGTGGTCACCACCTTCCAGCTGGCGGCCCGGGACGTGAGAAGGGTGGAAGGCGCCCAGGCCGGGGACTGGTCCCTGTACTACTGGAAGAAGCTGCTGTTCAGCGAGGTATCCCAGAACATGCTGTACAAACCGCTTCTTCATTCTCTGCTGATCGCCACGGTGGTGTCCGTGCTCAGCATCGGCCTGGGCGGAACCATTGCCTGGCTGATGGTCAGAAGTGATCTGCCATACAAGAAATTCTTCTCCCTGGCCATGATCATCCCGTACATGATCCCCTCCTGGTGCAAATCCATGGCGTGGATCGCGGTGTTTAAGACATCCAGGATCGGAGGGACCCAGGGCTTTCTCTCCTTTCTGGGGCTGGAGCCGCCGGACTGGCTGGCCTATGGGCCTGTGGCCATTATCTGTGTGCTGACCATCCACTACTATGCCTACGCGTACCTGCTGATATCAGCCAGCTTCCGGTCCATCAATTCGGAGCTGGAGGAGATGGGGGAGATCCTGGGGGCGGGCAAGTTCCTGCTGCTGAAGAAGATCACATTTCCGCTGGTGATGCCTGCCATCGCCTCCTCATTTATTCTGATCTTCTCCAAGGCCATGGGAACCTTTGGCGTACCGGCATTTCTGGGGCTTAAGACCGGGTATTATACCATATCCACCATGCTCTACACCAGCATCAAGCAGCAGCAGACGGCCATGGCCTTCTCCATCAGCCTGATCCTCATCGGCATAGCGGCTGTGATCATTTTTATCAACCAGAAAATGATCGGCTCCAGGAAGTCCTACGCCACCATTGGCGGTAAGGGCGGCAGATCCAATGTACTGCCCTTGAATAAATGGAAGCCGGTTGTGGTGTCGGCCATGTTTCTGTTCCTGATCTGCTGCGTGTTTCTGCCCATCGGCATCCTGGTGCTTCAGAGCCTGATGCTGAAGCTGGGAGACTACAGCAGCGCCAACTTCAGCCTCCACTACTGGATCGGGGCGGGCAAGCCGGACATCTTCTACGGGGAGCCGGGCGTGTTCAGGAACCCGCAGTTTTTACAGGTGCTGGGGAATTCCCTGAAGCTGGTGGTGTCCGCCTCCCTTGTGGCTACGGTGTTCGGACAGATCATCGGATATATCACCTCCAGAGGCCGCCATTTAAAGTCCGGCAAGCTGGTGGAGCAGCTGGTGTTCGTGCCCTATCTGATCCCGTCCATCGCATTCGGCGCCATGTACCTGTCCATGTTCTCGGTGGAGAGGGCGGTGACCCTTGCGGGGTATAAGGTGACCTTTTTCCCGGTGCTCTACGGCACATTCCTGCTGCTGGTGCTGGTGACGGTTGTGAAGAACCTGCCATTTTCCAGCAGAGCCGGTTCGGCCAACATGATGCAGATCAATGTGGAGCTGGAGGAGGCGGCCCAGGTGGAGGACGCCGGGTTTATCACCAGATTCCGGCGCATCGTGTTCCCCCTTTCCAAAGGTGGGTTTATGAGCGGCTTTATGCTGATCTTCATGGCGGTTATGAAGGAGCTGGATCTGCTGGTGATCCTCATATCGCCCAAGACCCAGACGCTGCCCTATATGGCGTACTCCTATATGTCGGGCGGTATGGAGCAGTTTTCAAATGTGGTGGCAATTATCATGTTTGTGGTGGTATTCGTCATTTACTGGGTAGCAAATAAATTCTTCAATGCGGATATAACGCAGGGATTCTGATTGTACGCGGTGAAGTGGTTCATCGTTTTATAAAGGGGAGGCGCTGGATGAGCAGAATTGAACTGAGCCATATTGATAAATTCTATGGCAGCAACCATGTGTTAAAGGACTTGAACCTGTTGATCGAGGACGGGGAATTTATGACCCTTCTGGGGCCCTCGGGGTGCGGCAAGACCACCACGCTGCGGGTGGTGGCAGGGCTGGAGCGGCCCCAGAACGGCTCCATCACCATGGACGGCAGGAACGTGGTCAACGCGGCGGAGCTGTTCTTTGAAGAACCTGGGAAACGGGGGCTGAATCTGGTATTCCAGTCCTACGCGCTGTGGCCCCACATGACTGTGTTTGACAACGTGGCCTTTGGGCTGACAGTGAAGAAGGCGCCCAAGGCGGAGATTGAGAAAAAGGTGATGAGCGCCCTGGAGCGGATGCAGATCGGTGAATTCGCCGGCCGCTATCCCGCGGAGCTGTCCGGAGGGCAGCAGCAGCGGGTGGCCATCGCCAGGGCCATTGTCTCGGAGCCTGAGGTACTGCTGCTGGACGAGCCGCTGTCCAACCTGGACGCCAAGCTGCGCATCGACATGCGCTCTGAGATCAAGCGGCTCCACCATGAGCTGGGGACCACCATCATTTACGTAACCCACGATCAGGTGGAGGCTCTGACCATGTCCACCAGAATCGCCATATTCTTTGGCGGGGAGCTGGAACAGGTGGCAACTCCCATGGAGATCTACCAGAACCCGTCGTCCCTGCGGGTGGCGGATTTCATCGGGAATCCCAGGGTGAATTTCGTGGAGGGCACCGGGCGGAGGCAGGCGGACGGCAGTTTGAAGGTGGCTTCCCAGCTGGGGGAGACCCTGTTCGCCCAGGAACTGTTTACCGGGGAAATGTCCCAGGAACCCCAGTTTGACTGCGTCATCGGCATCCGCCCGGAAAAGGTGAGAATCCACAGGGAATCTGGGGAGGGACGCATTGAAGGGCACATTTATTCCGTCCAGTCAGCCGGATCGGACACCACGGTCCATGTGAAGGTGGGTACGGTTAATATCCTGGTGAAGGAGATGGGCATCCGCTTCTATGAGATGGACCAGAAGGTGTACCTGGAAGTGGAACCGGACAAGGCCAACCTTTTTGATAAGGCCACAGGGCGTCTTGTGAAGAAGGCGGTGCTGGACGAATAGAGGAACTGTTCAAATACATTCCCGCGCTCATCTATAGGCGGGGGGAAGAATAAAAGGAGGAAGTATTTTATGAGGCATAACAAAAGATGGATCGCATTGACAATGGCAGCTGTGATGGCGGCCGGGCTGTGCACGGGATGTGTGACCAAGGCAGAGCCGGAGACAAAAGCTGCGGCGGAGACCCAGGCTGCCCAGGGCGGCGGGGAGAGCAAGGAAGAGACAAAGGCCGGGGAAGAGACAACGGCAGGTGAGACAGCGGCGGCCGCAGGCAGCTCCTGGGCTGAGGAAAACGGGCTGAATAAGACAGAGACAGTGGATGAGCTGTACGAGAAAGCCAAATTGGAGGGGGAGCTGAACCTCTACGGCTGTACCGGACGGCTGGAGAACGTATCCGCGGACTTTATGGCGGAATACCCGGGTATCAAGGTGAATTTCTACGATCTGGGTATCAACGAAATGCTGGAGAAATTCTCCAGAGAGTATGAGGCGGGAATCCACACAGCGGATATCCTGCAGCTGAAAGAACAGACCGGCTCCATCAGCCGGGAGTATATTCAGGAAGGGCTGCTGCACAACTACCAGCCCACCGACATTTTCCAGGGCGTGGACCCCTCCTATCTGGCAGTGACGCCGTTCGTGGTTGAGCTGGACTGGTGGAATTATAATACCGAGGTGTACAGCGAGCTGCCTATCTCTTCCTGGTGGGATATTACGAAACCGGAGTGGAGCGGTAAATTTATATTCCTCGACCCCTCAGGTGAGCCGGATCTCCCGGTGCTGTTCACCGCCATGGTGCAGCATTCCGACCTGCTGGAAGCAGACTATGAGAAGGTATTCGGCGAGCCGCTGGTGCTGGCTGACAACGAGGCGGATGCGGCCCACGCGTGGATCAACCGGGTGGCCAAGAACGGTGTAATCCTGGAGACTTCCAATACCAATATTGTGAAAGCAGTAGGCGGGGCCAAGGGAATGACCGATCCGCCCATCGGCTACGGCGTGTCCTCCAAGCTGCGTGAGAGGGATCTCCAGGGCTTCGTACTGGGCGTGGAGCCGGACAAATTCGACATGCCCACCACCTGCGTCAGCTTCATGGTAGCACAGATTGCGGACCAGTGTGAACATCCCAACGCGGCGAAGCTGTATGTGCGCTATCTCTGCGGCGAGGCCGGCGCCAAGGGCAAGGGCCTGGAACCCTTCCTGACCGTAGGCTCCTACCCCGTATTCCCGGATGCGCCTGTGATTGAGGGCAATCCGGATTACGAGAGCATTCCTAAGTTTGAACTGGATCTGGATTATTATTATGACAACTATCTGGATGTTTATGATTACTGGCTCTCTGTACAGCCATAAAAAAATACCATTCTGCCGGACAGGCGGGAGTGGGATCGGAGGATTGATCAATGGATGGCAATAGAAGGCTGGAGGAGAAATTCCTGAGCCGCAAGGTGGTGTACCAGGGCAGGTCCTATGAATTCTGCATTGACGATGTGGAGCTGCCCAACGGAAAAAATGCGGTTCGGGAGCTGGTCAAACACCCGGGAGGCGTGGCAATCCTGGCATTGGACGCTGATGGAAATGTGTTGATGGAGGAGCAGTACCGCTACGCCATCCACCAGGTCTTTCATGAGATACCAGCCGGGAAGATGGACAAAATCCCCGGCGAGGAGCCCCTGGACGCGGCCAAGCGGGAGCTGCGGGAGGAGACCGGCAGAGTAGCCGACTACTGGAAATATCTGGGAAAAATCTACCCATCTCCCGGAATTGTCTCAGAAGTCCTGTATTTATACCTGGCCAGGGAGCTTCACATGGAAGAGCGGGAGCTGGACAGTGATGAGTTTATTGATGTTGAGCTGGTGGAGCTTGGACGGCTGAAGGAGAAGATTGCGTCCGGGGAGATCAGCGACTGCAAGGCCATTGCGGCGGTGGCGTTAGCGCAGCTGCAGGGGGAGATTGGGTAAGAAACTGAGGCAGTGGCATATAACACTCGGCAGATCCTCTTGCTTAATCCTATATTTTGTGTTATAAATTTACTATAATAAAGAAACAAGTAAAATTTATTACATTATTTAAAATAGGATAAGGGATAGAGTATGGATCAGGATGTAATGAGCCGCCTGGAAGGCGAGATATCAAATTTAACAAAGCTGCAGAAGAAAGTATCGGATTATATACTGCGAGATCCGATGCAGGCCGCATTTTCCACCGTGGACCAGCTGGCCCATGCAATCGGTGTCAGTACAACGACGGTGGTGCGTCTAGCCATGGCCCTGGGATATTCCGGCTATGCGGAGTTTCAGAAAGAACTTCAGGATCATCTAAAGACAAAGGCTTCTCCCTCCAACAAGCTGGAATTTAATGTGCGGGAAGAGAATGTGCGGTCTGAAATTGACAGTTTAGTGACTGACATTACAAAAATTCAGATTAGCAATATTGATAAAACATACCAATTACTTACCAATGACCAGATTATCAAGGTGGAACAGATGATTTCTGCGGCGCCGCATATCTACATATGCGGCTGCCGCAGCTGCTATTCGGTGGCGTACCACTTGAATTATAATTTAGAGCGCATGTTCGGGAAATCCGACCTGATCGTGCCGGATCTGGGTGAGCTGACTGAAAAACTACGCAGGGTAAATGAGGAGGACATCATCATTTCCATGAGTATGTCCAGATATAACAGAAGTGTTGTGGAGATTACCAGATTATTAAAGGAAAAGGGATGTTCAACCATTGTGATTACAGATGGCTACAATTCACCCCTAGTCCCATATTCGGATGTTCTGCTGTTAACCCACTGTGAAAGTGTGGATTTCCACAATTCCATGGTTGCGGCCTCCTATCTGGCGGAGGTAATTGTGGGTATATGTACGGTGAAGAATCCTCAGCTCGTGAAGCAAAATCTGAAGGAACTAGAGAAGTATCTCGGGATCTTAAACATCATGGTCCAGAGATAAGCACCTATCTGTAGGATGGCTTATAAGACATTAATTTTGTGAGTTCGTATGACGGACTGCATATTAATGTCTTTTTTTTGTGAGTTCTGCATATACCCATTGACAAAATAATAAAAGTATAATAATATATTTATAACAATTAAATATAAAAAGTAAAATATAGTACAAATTACTGAGGAGGGCAGTGGTCAAGCGATATTCAAATATGAACTGAGGAGGTTTCAAAATGAGAAAAAAATTAATAGGAGCAATTTGTCTGGGTATTACAGGATTGATGGTGCTCACGGCCTGTGGCAAGGCGGAGAAGGCACCGGCCGGTAAAGAAGAACAGCAGGTTGAGGCCGCGGCGGACCAGGACTGGGAATTTGAGCGGAAGATAGAGATCGTCTGCCCCTGGGGGGCAGGAGGAGCTGCAGATATGACGCTCAGGGCCTTTACATCCGCATTGGAGAAAGAGCTGGACGTTCCGATTGTCATCAACAACAAGTCAGGCGCGGGTGGTTCTACCGGAGTGGAGTACGCCACAAAACAGCCAGCAGATGGTTATACCTTCCTGTTGTGTACGCCATCTCCGCTGTTGGCCCAGATAAATGGCTCTTCAGATCTGGATGTTTATGGAAGCATTGAACCGGTAACCAAACTGGTGCATGACATAAATATTATTGTCACGGGTAAGGATTCACCCTTCCAAACATTTGAGGAACTGACAAAATACATAGACGAGAACCCAGGTAAGGTGAAATGCGGTGTTATGGCAGTTACAGGATTGGACGGACTTACTGTGGAACAGATTTTCGGAGATAAGGTGGAAACAATCGCTTACAATGAAGGGCCGGAGATGAATGCGGCGATTATCGGGGGCCACATTGACCTTGCCGTGGCGGGACCGTCTGACTGTATGGCACTGGTGCAGTCAAAAGATATGACGCCTCTCCTGGTTGCCGCAGAACAGCGCATGACTGTGCCTGAGTACAAAGATGTGCCATGCACAGGAGAGCTTGGGATTGAGGCTTATTTAGGCCCCTACCGCGGTATTTTCGCCAAAAAGGGCACTTCTGAGGAGGCCATCGCAGCGTTTGAGGCGGCAGCACAAAAAGCGGCAAATAGCGAGGAATTTACAAAATGGATGGCAGACCAGGGGCTGGATCAGAGACCGGGCTATCAAAATAGAGAAGATTTTAAAAAGACATGGGATGAAGACTATAAGCTGCTGACAGAATTAGTCCAGTCAGTCGGCCAATAAAGGTTGGGGAGGAATTGTAAAATGACGGTACAGCTGTTGTTGTCGCTGTTAATGCTCGCATTTTTTTCATATTGTTACGTTTATATCGGGATGACCATGCCGGCTTCGCCGAGTACGGAGCTGGGTGCGGAACAGTGGCCCCAGATCATCCTTGGTCTGTTGATCATCCTTCTGGCTGTACACACATTTAAGACCTGGAAGGAGCAGAAAGCAAATGGGAATCAGGATATAATCAGTGTTGATATGCTGAAAGATTTTCTTCACAGCAAACTGCTGATCAGCTTTCTGCTGGTTGTGGCAATGGCGCTTCTCATGGAGTATGCAGGCTTTTTGTTAACAGCATTTTGCTTTGTGGCGGCATACTGCTGGCTTTTGGGGGAGAGACGGCCTCTGGTGGTAATTGCGGCCGCAGCTGTTATAACGGTACTGCTTTACATTACCTTCTCCAAAGGACTGAGTGTGATGCTTCCCAGGGGATATGGAGCGCTGCGCGACATGGCCCTGTGGATAGAATCGTTGTAGTGGGAAAGGGGGATATATGTCAAGCGTTTTAATAAATGGTTTCCAATTGATTTTAAGACCCCAGGTTTTTCTGTTGATTTTCAGCGGAACTGTTCTGGGAGTTGTGTTCGGCGCAATGCCGGGAGTCAGTGCATCTATGGCAGTTGCATTGGCGCTTCCATTCTCCTATGCGATGGAGCCGGTCATTGCCATTGCATTTCTCACCTCCGTATACTGCTCATCCATCACGGGCGGAGGTGTTACCGCCATTCTGTTTAAGATTCCTGGGACGCCGGCCAACGCGCCCACAACATTTGACGGATACCCCATGGCACAGCGGGGAGAGGCCGGCCGGGCGCTGGGGATCTCCCTTGTGTGCTCTGCGCTGGGAGGAGTGGTATCTGCGCTGGCCATGGGCATGCTGGCCCCTCAGCTGTCGTCCGTGGCCCTGAAATTCGGCCCTGGAGAGCTGTTCGCGGTATCTTTCCTGGGACTGTCGGTGCTCTCCTGCCTGGACAGCGGGAATATCGTGAAAACCCTGATATCAGGGCTGATCGGGCTGTGGCTGGCCTGTATTGGGATGGACCCCCTGCTGGGTATTCCCAGATTTACATGGGGAAATGAGACTCTCTTGTCAGGTGTTGAGATGATACCTGTTATGATTGGCATGTTCGCCGTTACTGAGGTGGTGAAGCAGACTGTTAAGCCCCGAAGCATACAGGGCATAGAACAGACAAAGAGTGTAAAGACAAGAATTCCATCTATTGGCGATTTTTTCAAAATGAAATGGGTAATACTGCGCTCTGCGGTCTTGGGGACCATCGTAGGAATACTGCCGGGGGCAGGGGCCACAATTGCCTCCTTCCTGAGCTATACCACAGAAAAGAAGATCTCAAGGCATCCGGAACAGTTTGGAACGGGCTGTGATGATGGTATCGCTGCCGCAGAGACGTCCAACAACGCTGCTACAGGCGGATCAATGGTCCCCCTGCTGGCACTGGGGATTCCCGGTGGAAATGCAGCGGCGATCATGATGTCTGCATTGGCCTTACAGGGTGTCCAGATGGGTCCTCTCCTTATGAGAACCCAGCCTGACTTCCTGTCCAGCGTTTTTTCCTCTATGATAATTACCAATATCCTCATGGTAATTATCGCAATCGGAGTGGCCAAGGTATTTGCCAAGATCCTGTCCGTCCCTTACAGCTTCCTGGGGCCTGCGATCATTATGCTGGCTGCCATCGGATCCTACGCCTTGAAGAATAATACGGGTGACATTGTGCTGATGGCGGCAGCGGGTATCATTGGCTACATGTTAACAAAACAGGGATTTTCGGCCGCAGCCCTGATCCTGGGGCTTGTGCTGGGCAATATGTGTGAGTCCAACTTAAGGCGGGCCGTAAAACTGACCAATGGTAATGTATTTGAAGCATTTACATCCCCAATCACCACACCGGTACTGCTGGTATGTCTTATATTATTTATCTATCCATTTATAAAGAGTGCCATGAAAAAGAAAAAAGAAGCTTAGAAAGAGGTAAAAATGAAGTTTACATATAAAGGTAAAATCGGATTTTGCATTGGGGAAGATATTGAGCGCCCTGACAGGGGTCTGATGGAGAAACTGGCCTCCTACGGCACTCCGGCTTTAAGCGATGGTCTGAATAAATTTAACACGTTGGATCCCCTTGTGAAGCCTGTTGCTGAGGGAATCAGGATTGCAGGACCGGCATTTACCGTCAGGATGCGGCCTGGAGATAATCTGATGCTTCACAAGGCTATTGCGCTGGCTCAGCCTGGGGATGTAATTGTGGTGGACACCTGCGGATGCGCCAATTACAGTGTGATGGGGGACTTGATGGCTTCCGCTGCGTTTAAAAAAGGAATTGGCGGAATTGTTGTAGACGGAGCGGTCAGGGACATTGCAGATTTAAAAGAAAAACGCTTTCCTGTATTTTTCAAATATGTGACCCCCAGCGTGGGAGACAAGGAAGGGCCGGGGGAGATCAATCTTCCGATCTGCTGCGCCGGTGTGCCGGTGCTTCCCGGTGATTATATTGTTGGAGATGACAATGGGGTGGTGGTAATCCGGCCGGATATTGTGGAACCGATTGTGGAAGGGACTGAGAAGAAGCTGGAGTACGAGGCAAAACGGATGGCAGAAATAGAGCAGGGCCATCTGACAAAGCCGGATATTGACGAGAAACTGAGAAAGTTGGGCGTAATTGGCTTAGAATAGGGAGGAATACAGATGGGGCTGATTGGAATTGGGACAATTGCACTGGTGGTGTACATTGTCAGCATCATGATCTTTAATGTGGTGTTCAAGCGCAAAATGGCTGAGGCCATGATGATTTCCTTTTTTCTTCTCCTGATACTGGGAGGAGTGAGCGGGATCAGTCCGGTTATGCTGTTTAGCGAGGGAATCGGATTTGCCGCAAAACAGCAGGTGGTTTACGCATCCATGGCATTTATCTATATGGCTTATGTCATGAGCAAAACTGGGGTCATTGAGCGTATGGTAAGTATTCTTAACAGTATGATTGGGCGGCTGAGAGGCGGTTCTGGTTATGTGTCGGTCATTGCCAGCGCATTGTTTGGCATGATATCGGGCTCAGGCTCGGGTTCGGCCTCGGCTGTGGGATCCATCACCATACCGTGGATGAAACAGACGGGCTGGAGTCCGGAGGCAGCAACATCGGTGGTTGCCGGAAATGCAGGGCTGTGTAATGTGTTTCCGCCTTCCTCTTCCATGTTCCTGCTTCTGGGAATGCCGGTTATTGCTGCTGAAGTGACAGACGGGGATCTGTATATGGCTCTGCTGAGCACCGGCATATGCGTGCTGATATACAGGCTTTGTGTGGTGCGGTATTATGTCAAAAAGTATGATATAAAGTCCATTTCCGCGGATTCCATTGATAAAATAGGAAATGCGCTGGCGAACAACTGGAAGTCCCTGTTGATTTTTGTGGGTGTGCTGATTCCGATTGTTCTGACAATGGGTCCTCTGTCCGACTTCTTGGCTGCCTGTGAGAGCTTTGGGGAAGACGGCGTGGACAGTATTTCCATGATTTTATGGATTCCCATTTTAATAACGATCATTGCGGTTCTGGAGGGTAGAAAGTATTTGCCAAAGACTGCCGCAGGATGGTGGGAGTTTAATAAAAAATCCATTGGCAAATACAGTGAAGTGGGCTGCCTTCTGTTCTTCGCATTTGCATCCAGCCGCGTGCTGATTAAGCTGGGACTGGAAAATGATGTATCTGCCATTTTTGGAGCGCTCAACAACGTATCACCGCTGCTCGTGGCCCTGATTGTTGCAGTTCTTATCACGATGATGGTGGGACCGTTTACTGCCACAGCCACAATCAGTGCGGTGGGTGCAGTGGCCTATATGGCGCTGAGGAGCATCAATGTGGAGCCGGCCGTGGCATGTACCGCACTTCTGATTCTGGTGAGCAATGAGGGTTGTATGCCGCCAAACTCAGCGCCGCTGTATATTGCCAGCGGTATTGCCGGTTTGGAGCGGCCTGTGGCCATATTTAAGAACCTGATTATGCATTTTGCGCTTCCGGCAATTATTATTGCGTTCCTGGTTATGTTTGGAATCATACCTGCAATCTATTAGGAGGAAAGAGAACCATGAGAGAACGTTTAAAGTCAACTATAACGGTAGTATTCTGTATTTCCCTGGCGCTGTTTCTGCTAATGGGGGCAGCGATTGTCATTGTGCAGTTGATCAGCGTATTCCTGGTTAATGGGGCGATGTCTACTGCGGTAAATGATATATTGAAGCTGTGGTCCATAAGAATATCTGTGGTTGCGGCATTTTGCGGATTTATTGTGCCCTATCTGTCGGCCGGAAAAAAGTAAACGATTTTTCCTTGACTGACCGGTGTGCATCCCTCATAATAAAGCCAATATCATTTTGTTAAAAGGCGGTGCACCAACATGAAAAACGACCTGCTAAGAGAACTATACACAGCCCAGAAAAAAGAACGGAAGCTGCTGTCCTCGGCAGTCCGGCAGAATCCTGTGAAGCAGACCATCTACCAGAAGGTTCCGCCCAAGGTGTGTACGCTGCTGGAGAAGGCCTTTGAGAAGGCATTCCGGCTGGTGTTCCTGAACGGAACCCAGGTGATTGAGAAAACCTTTGATAAAGAGGCTGCGGGGCTGGACTATGAGGCCGGCAACTTCGTGGTGGATAAGGCGGGCAGCAGAAAGAGCATCCGGCGGCTGGACAAGAAGGCCAGGAAGGACAATCTGCTGAACAATGCGGCCACCACGGTGTCCGGGCTGGGACTGGGCTTTCTGGGCCTGGGACTGCCGGATATTCCACTGCTGGTCAGCACACTGTTAAAGGGAGTCTATGAGATTGCCCTGGGTTATGGCTTTGACTATACAGCCCAGGAGGAGCAGATCTATATTCTCCGCCTGATCTGCACTGCCCTGGCCGACGGCAGCGTGAAGGAGGACTGCAACCGCAGGCTGGATGCCCTGGCGGGCGGGGACAGCTCCGCCGTAACCCTGGACCAGGAGATAGCCGCCGCCTCCAAGATTCTCTCCGATGCCCTGCTGGTGGAGAAATTCGTACAGGGCCTGCCCATTGTGGGCGTGGTGGGCGGATTTGTGAACATGGCGGTATACACCAGAGTCTCTGCTCTGGCTGGGGTTAAATATAAGATCCGGTATTTGAAGGGGAAGCTGGGGCAGGGCCAGATCAGTGATAATCAATGAAAATAGAATGCAGCAGCCGGATTGAGTGTAAAATGCCCAATCCGGCTGCTGCGTTATTGTAGTATGAGATCAATTATTTAGCCAGTAAAGTCTTGAGATGTGCATTTTCAGCTGCTATTTGAGCCATGGCGTTGGCGGCCTGCTCCTTCTGTTCCTTCTGCAGCGTCAACTCCTTTTGCAGCTGTTCAATCTGTGTCTGTTGATCCTCAATCATATACTGGACGGTACCGGCGTCCAGTAATCTTAATCCTTCTGAAAACATACTCACCAGCTCCTTTGCCATGAAACGAAATTGAAATACTTCTCTGTAAAGTTCCTTAAAATCGGGATATTCCTGGGTGACGCGCAGTATATCCGCCGGATCATCGGAGGCGATAAAATATAGCCAGGCATCCAGCTTTGTAAGTTTATTGTGGGGGCATTTCAGGAAAATGTCAAGAGGGATAAAAAGAATAGATAATAGACTGATCCGGCCAGAGGGCCGGAGCTAACAGATGATTTATCAAATATAACATAACCAGTACCCGAATGCAATCATCCAAATAGAAAAAAGAACAGCCGCCGGGTGAGGCAAATTCACCTTTGGCGGCCGTCCTTTTTCTAGGAGTTCTGCAATCATTGCAGTTAATAACCCTGCCAATTGGCAGAGGATATTACATAGTAAGTATTAGACTCTGGCGTTGCCTTCCTCCACTGCGGTCTCTGCCACAGCTTTGGCCACCACGTCTGCCACGCTCTTGTTCAGCGGGGACGGAATGATGTTCTCGGCATTCAGCTCCTCATCGGGGATCATGCTGGCGATGGCGTAAGCTGCCCGCTGCTTCATGGTCTCGGTGATCTGCCTGGCGCGCACGGATAATGCGCCCTTGAAGAGTCCTGGGAATACCAGCACGTTGTTGATCTGGTTGGGGAAGTCGGAGCGGCCTGTGCCGATCACTGCAGCGCCCCCTGCCTTGGCCTCGTCCGGCATGATCTCAGGTGTTGGGTTGGCCATGGCGAACACGATTCCCTTGTTCATGGAAGCCACCATCTCCGGTGTTACCAGGCCGGGACGGGATACGCCCACGAATGCGTCCGCGCCCTTTAAGGCGTCGGCCAGCTTGCCGTGTTCCTTGTTCAGGTTGCTGATGTGGGAGATCTCTTCCTGTCCCGCGTTCAGACCCTCGTCGCCCTCGCAGATCACGCCGTTGATATCGCACATCACCACGTTTCCGAAGCCCATGCTGATCAGCAGCTTGCCGATGGAGATACCGGCTGCGCCGGCGCCGTTGATAACAATCTTTAATTTGCCCATCTCCTTGCCTGTTACCTTGATGGCGTTGATCAGCGCTGCGGCCACTACAATGGCGGTGCCGTGCTGGTCGTCATGGAATACCGGGATATCGCACATTTCCTTCAAACGCCGCTCTATCTCAAAACATCTGGGTGCAGCAATGTCTTCTAGGTTAATGCCGCCGAAGCTCTTGGAGATCAGGTAAATGGTCTGGACAATGGTGTCCGTGTCCTTGGAATCTATACAGATGGGAAATGCATCCACATCGGCAAATTCTTTAAACAGGGCACATTTGCCCTCCATAACAGGCATGCCGGCGGCGGGGCCGATGTCTCCCAGGCCCAGCACGGCGGTGCCGTCTGTGATTACCGCCACCAGGTTGCCCCGGCGGGTCAGCTTGAAGGACTGCTCATAATCCTTTTCAATCACCCGGCAGGGCTCGGCCACACCGGGGGTATATGCTAAGGATAAATCCTCTCTTGTCTCAATCTTCTTGCGGGAAATGACTTCAATCTTCCCGCCCAGTTCATAGTGCATGTCCAGTGATGCTTTGTTTACGTCCATGATCTTCCTCCCTTATACCATTTTCTCGGGTTTAAATACCTCGTCAAATTTCTGTTCAGTGACAAAGCCCAGGGCCACGCAGGCTTCCTTCAGGGAAATGTTCTCCTTGTAGGCCTTCTTGGCTGTCTTGGCCGCATTTTCATAACCGATATGAGGATTCAGGCAGGTCACCAGCATCAGGGAACGGTGGAGGTTCTCGGCCATTTTCTCCTCATTGGCCTTGATTCCAACAGCGCAGTTGTTGTTGAAGGACACAAGGGAGTCGGACAGCAGCCGCACGGACTGCAGGAAATTGTAAATGCACACGGGCATGAACACGTTCAGCTGGAAGTTGCCCTGGGAGGCGGCCATACCTACGGCCACGTCGTTGGCCATTACCTGAACGGCTACCATTGTGACGGCTTCGCACTGTGTGGGGTTCACCTTGCCGGGCATGATGGAGCTTCCCGGTTCGTTCTCAGGGATAAGGATCTCTCCCAGGCCGCATCGGGGTCCGCTGGCCAGCCAGCGCACATCATTGGCTATCTTCATCATGTTGGCTGCCAGGCCCTTTAAGGCGCCATGGGCAAATACAAGCTCATCCTTGCTGGTCAGGGAGTGGAACTTGTTCTCCGCGGTCTTGAACTCCTTGCCTGTGATCTGGGATACAGCTTTTGCCACCTCCACATCAAATCCTGCGGGGGCGTTTAATCCGGTGCCAACGGCAGTGCCGCCCAGGGCCAGCTCGCGAAGGCCTGAAAGGCTCATCACCAGCATCTCTCTGGATTTCTCCAGCATGTTCTTCCATCCGCTGATCTCCTGGGAGAAGGTGATCGGGGTGGCATCCTGAAGGTGGGTGCGCCCGGTCTTGATGATTCCCTCATTTTCTTTCATCAGACGGTCAAAGGTTCCGATTAAAAGATCAATGCTGGGAATCAGCTGGTCTTCGATTGATACGGCCGCAGCAATATGCATGGCTGTGGGGAATGTATCGTTGGAACTCTGGGACATGTTGGAGTGATCGTTTGGATGCAGGATGGTCTCGCCTGCGATTTCGTTGCCTCTGTTGGCAATTACTTCATTCACGTTCATATTGGACTGTGTACCGCTGCCGGTCTGCCATACGGCTAGCGGGAAATGTTCATCCAGCTTCCCGGCCAGGATCTCATCGCAGGCCTGGGAGATCAGGTCCAGACGCCTGTCGTCCAGCTTGCCCAGGCGGTGGTTGGCCATTGCGGCCGACTTCTTCAGAACGGCAAAGGCGCGGATGATCTCCACCGGGATCTTCTCGATCCCAATCTTAAAGTTCTCAAAACTCCGCTGGGTCTGAGCGCCCCAATATTTGTCTGCCGGGACTTGTACTTCGCCCATTGAATCGTGTTCGATACGAAATTCCATGATTTCACTCCTTCCAAATAGTTACAAACGGTTATGTTCGGATGCAGTACAGCATGCTACTGCCACGGAGCATGCTGCTGCAAATGGGAAAAGGGATTTAATTCTCCGGATAGATCTCGTCCAGTTTCTTAAATGCCGCCTCTCTTAAGTTCTTGTAGATGCTGTTCTGATGGGTATCCATGCCTACTACCAGGGGGCCGAATTCAACGGCTTCCAGATCCCACAGCGCCTCGGGCATGCCCATCTCAAACCAGGTCACGTCACAGACGGATTTGATGCCCTGGGCCAGTTTGGCTGCGCAGCCGGGAGCTGCCTGCAGGTATACATAGCCGTACTTCTCGCAGGCGTCCAGGGTATTCTGTTCCATGCCGCCCTTGCCGATCACTGCCTTGATTCCCATCTTGCCCACAACGTCCGCGTGCGGCTCCATGCGGATGCTGGTGGTGGGGCCGATTACGTTGAGGCGCCAGGAACCGTCCTCGTTCTTCAGGCAGACAGGGCCGGCGTGGAATACGGCGGCGCCGGTGAAGTCCTTGGGAAGGGGCTCGCCCGCATCCAGAAGCTGGCGGATCTTTAAGTGCCCCATGTCTCTGGCGGTGAAGATGTGGCCGGTCAGATACACCACATCGCCGATCTTCAGCTCACGAACGTCCTCCTCCTTCAGAGGCATTGTTAATACTTTCTTATCCATAAGACATATCTCCTTTTAGTATATTCGATTTACAGTAATTTTTCAATGCGTCCGTCATTATAAATACGGATTCCTGCGCGTCTTGCCACCCAGCAGTGGAAGTTGATGGCAACGGGAGCGATGGCGGTATGGGTAGCTGCCTTGCCGATCTTCACGGCCAGACATACGGTGTCGCCGCCGGTTCCGGCTGCGCCCAGGCCCAGTGCATTGATATTGTCGGTCAGCTCTTTCTCCAGGCGGGCCAGCAGGGGATCGGGGTTGGTGTCTGTCCACTTGCGGGTGCTGATGGCTTCACGGCTTAACTTGGAGGCGATATCCATCTGTCCGCCGATGCCGATGCCGATGCCAAAAGGAGGACATGGCTTGCCGCCTGCATTGATGGCGGTCTCCAGGATGAAACGCTTCAACCCTGCAAAGTCCTGATCCAGCTTTAAGTTGGCGGTGGTGAAGATCTTCATGGCATTGCCTAGCTCAGCGCCGCAGCCCTTGAAGCTGATGATGAAATCCACGTACTCCTGGCCGGGATGGTACTGGTATTCGATGTTGGGAACGCCCTCGCCGGTGTTGTTGCCGGGATTGTGGCGGGTCAGGGGATCAACGATGCTGGGGCGCAGGTAGCCTTTGGTGGTCGCCTCGCCCAGGGCTTCCATGATTACGTCATGTGCGAAAGATGGGAAGTTGTCGTCGCCGTAGGAAATCCAGGTGGTGGGGTAGCCGGGGGACTGGCATACCGCCTTGTCCTGGGACTTGGCCACATCCAGGTTGTCCAGCATAGAAGATAACATGCTCTTGGCAGTTTCGTTGGTTTCACGGTCCAGGGCTTCCTGGACCAGGCCTTTCACGTCCTCGGAAATCTCCGTCACGGCGCGGATACAGGCATCATGCATGGCTGTTTTGATCATTTGTTTGTCCATAGTAGAACCTCCTTATAGTAAAAAAGTTAATTAAAGATTTTGTTGATATCCTCAATGGTTTCTAATTGATGCAGCTTCTCCAGCAGCGCTGAGGCTGTGTCCTCACCGATCATGTCCTCTGTCAGCAGGCGGAACTTGCGGTCCGCCATCTCCCAGTCAAAGGGATTCTTAAAGTCGCCGATGGGGTAATCCACCTGTTCGGTGATGGTCGCGCCGTTCTTTAAGCGGATGGTCAGGCAGTGGGACCACTGGTTGGGGTCCTGCTTAAACTCATCGTCCAGCTTCTTGCTCACATTGACCTT
>OKVW01000702.1_pt1 | contig 17668 bp, 16 predicted proteins | sample 1606991 | NCBI WGS metagenome assembly OKVW01 (sample SAMN03281021, study PRJEB24777) | human gut metagenome | isolation source: fecal sample PR177 from 1 month old male Malay infant, vaginal delivered...
TCCATCCCCGTTCCAAACTTTGAGCCCGTTCCCTTGGGCCGTTCCGCCCGCCTCCCATGGCTCTCACGAACGGATGCATCTAAGCACTCCGCCCGCGTACCCTTCCGCGCCTACATATACCCAAACCCAAGAAAGAACCTACTTAGTGCTACAGCCCCTTTGAGGTGAAATTATATCATGATCCGTTAACGCTCAGAAATCACCAGCCCCGCCAGCGTCAGCCCGGCGCCCACAGCGGTCTTCCAGGTCACCGGTTCATTCAGTATCAGGACTGAGAACACGATTGTGACCACCGGTACCAGGTATATGTAGATGCTGGTCTTTACCGCGCCCAGCACCCGCAGGGCGAAATTCCAGGTAACGAAGCAGAGGGCGGAGGCGCCCAGGCCAAGATAGATAATGTTCATCAGGTACACGGTATTGGTAAAACGTCCCAGATCCAGCGCAAAGTCCATGAAGAACAGGGGCGAGATCATGAACAGCAGCCCATAGAAGAAGATCCGTTTTGTGGCCTGCAGGGTGCTGTAGCCGAAGCCGCTGATTTTCTTGGTGAGGATGGAGTAAGCCGCCCACACTATGGAAGCGCTGATGGCCAGAAGGTCGCCGGTGGGGCTGATCTCCACCGAGCCGCCTGAAAAGCTGATCAGGATAATCCCCGTGATGGACACCAGAAAGCCCAGGAAAAAGTATTTCTTTAGCCGTTCCCCCGGCAGAAACAGATGGGCCAGGATCGCGGTGAAAAAGGGCGCGATGGAGACGATTACCCCCACATTGGAGGCCAGGGTGTAGGTCAGGGCCACATTTTCCAGCAGGTAATACAGGCAGATGCCGGTGAGTCCTGCGCCCGCAAACATCAGTTCCTGCTTCAGCCCTGTGGTTTTAAAACGCCGCGGGCAGACGATACAAAGGGCCAGATATCCCATAACAAAACGGAAGAACAGGATCTCAATGGGTGTAAAGTCCCGCAGCAGCACCTTGGTGGAGATAAATGTGGTCCCCCATATGGCAATTGTGAGAATGGCCCCCATGTGGCCTCTTGATTGTTTCGTTTCACTCATAACAGATTCCTTTCCCGGACCGCTTCAGCGGCCTTTTATAGCCTATCTTAACATAGATTGGATAAAATATCTGCAAAAAGTTTGTTATAGTTTAGGTGCTTAAGTAAAAAAAGAGATTGACAGCATTTCACCATGGTGCTATTCTGAATAAAGACCGGGAGCTTGTGTAGCAGGCTGAGAGGAAGTCTTCAACTTCGACCGATACCTGATTTGGATAATGCCAACGTAGGGAAGCTATATGATCTCCATATTTTTTACAGATATGGTCCATGCCTTACGCGGCATGGGCTTTTTTTGTACGCAGGGAAATGCCGGCGGCCCTTCATTTGACCTGCTGTTCCCGCGGCCCATGTCCTGTCGGATTCCCCCGGCAAAGAACATGAAAAGGAGAGAATTAACATGAAGTACAATGCAAAGAAACTGGCAGTGAGCGCCATGCTTACCGCAGTGGCAGTGGCGCTGTCCACATTTTCCGTGCCCATCGGGGCGTCTAAATGTTTTCCCATCCAGCACCTGTGTAATGTGATGGCAGGGGTGTTCCTGGGGCCGTTCTACGGGGTGGCGATGGCTTTCTGCACATCCCTGATCCGCAATCTCATGGGCACAGGCAGTCTGCTGGCGTTCCCAGGCAGTATGGTGGGCGCTTATCTGGGAGCCTTCCTGTACCAGCACAGCAGGAAGTTGAGCCTGGCTTATGTGGGGGAAATATTCGGAACAGGGATTCTGGGCGGCCTCCTGTGCTATCCTGTGGCTGTGCAGCTCATGGGGAAGGAGGTTGCTGTGTTCTTCTACGTGATGCCTTTTCTGTTAAGCACCTTGTGCGGAACGGCTGTGGCAGCAGTGCTGATCGGCCTGCTGGTGAAATCAGGGGCATTTGCCTATCTGCGGCATATACTGGAGGAGAATGAACAGGCGGTACGGCTGCCATAAAATGTAAAAGATCAGAAAAAAGACTTGACAATTCAAAAGATGCTGACTATAATGAGTAAAAAATGAAACCGATGAGCAAGAGTAAGTAAGATCCTGATTCTATGCGCAGAGAGCTTCCGGCTGGTGTGAGGGAGCGTTAGATCAACATCTGAATGGACTTGCGAGGGCGGCTGGAAACCGGACCGGAAGGTGCGGGAGTATGGACTGACGGGTATCCCACCGTTACCAGGGAGAACGCATGATGGTGCGTTACAGAGCGGGCGTATATTCTCGTTTCAGGCACAGCATCAGGTTTGATTTTAGAACCCGATGTTTTTATTTTTCCAGGAGTTTACATTTTCTGGGAATTCTGAAATGACAGAGGCGCCAATCAGGGTGGTACCGCAGAAGTTTAAAGCTTTTGTCCCTGCTGGCTACAGTTATGTAGCGGCAGGGGCAGAGGCTTTTTTTGATGCATATCCGGCAGTTGTCCGGGGCTTCGCATCGTATACCGTCCCATGTCCGCCCGGTAACGGCAAGAACAGAGAGGAGAACAAATATGATTCCTAATTGTGACGAAATACTCAGACTGGCAGAGGAATATAACACGATTCCGGTGTGCCGTGAAATCTATGCAGATGTGGTGACGCCCATCACCCTGCTGCGGCGGATCGCCCAGAAAAGCAGAAGATTCTATCTGCTGGAGAGCATTGAGGGCGGCGAGAAATGGGGCAGGTATTCCTTCCTGGGATATGACCCGGTGCTGCGGGTTGTGTACAGGAACGGGGAGGCGGTGACAGAGATGGCTGACGGGACAGTGGAGAGCCAGGGCCTGACAGCAGCCCCCTACGACGCAATCCGCAATATTCTCAAAAACCGCCGCTCCCCTAAGATCAAAGGCCTGCCGCCTTTCACCGGCGGCTTCGTGGGATATTTCTCCTACGCCATGATCAGCAGCGCAGAGCCGACTCTGAAGCTGGACCACGGGGACGGCAACGACTTCGACTTGATGCTGTTTGACAAGGTGATAGCCTACGATCACTTGAAACAGAAGATCGCCATTGTGGTGAATATGCAGACAGGGGACAGACGGACGGAAACGCTGATGGCGGCTTACGGGAACGCCTGCAGGGAGATTGAGGCAATCGCAGGGATGATCCTGGACGACAGCCCCCTGCCGGTCCAGAAGGCGGGCCGGGCAGCAGGCTTTGCCAGCAGCGTGTCAAAAGAGGAGTATTGCCGCAAGGTGGAGAGGACTAAGGAGTATATCAGGAACGGCGACATCTTCCAGGCAGTGATCTCCAGGCAGTTCTCCAGCCCCTTTGAGGGCAGCCTGATGGGGGCCTACCGGGTGCTCAGAACCACCAATCCCTCACCCTACATGGTGTATATGAACATCGATGGGGATGAGATCATCAGCGCTTCACCGGAAACCCTGGTGCGGCTGCAGGATGGCCGGCTGACCACATTCCCTGTGGCCGGTTCCCGGCCCCGGGGGGCCACGCCGGAGGAGGACAGAAGGCTGGAGACAGAGCTGATGGCGGATGAGAAGGAGCTGGCGGAGCACAACATGCTGGTGGACCTGGGCAGGAATGATATTGGCCGGCTGGCGAAGTTCGGAACCGTTGAGGTGACGGAGTACCAGATGATCCACAAATACTCCAAGATCATGCACATCTGCTCCCAGGTGGAGGGGGATATCCGGCCGGACTGCGACGCCTGTGCGGCGGTGGAAGCGCTGCTGCCGGCGGGAACCCTGTCAGGGGCGCCCAAGATCAGGGCCTGCCAGATCATCGAGGAGCTGGAAGGGACGCCCAGAGGAATCTACGGGGGAGCCCTTGGGTATCTGGATTTCACGGGCAACCTGGATGTGTGTATTGCCATCCGTATGGCGGTGAAGCAGAATGGCCGGGTGACGGTCCAGGCAGGCGGCGGAATCGTGGCGGACAGCGTGCCGGAGCGGGAGTATGAGGAGACAGCAGCCAAAGCCCAGGCGGTAATCACCGCCGTCTTAAGAGGAAACGAGGTGAATCAGGTATGATTTTACTAATAGATAATTACGATAGCTTTTCCTACAACCTGGTCCAGATGATGGGCCAGATCAGGTCGGATATCCGTGTGGTGAGAAATGACGGGATAACGGTGGATGAGATCCGGGATATGGCGCCTGACCATCTGATCCTCTCGCCGGGGCCGGGGTATCCGGCAGCGGCCGGAATCCTGGAAGAGGCGGTCAAGGCGCTGGCGGGGGAGATCCCCATTCTGGGCGTGTGCCTGGGTCACCAGGGAATCTGTGAGGCCTTCGGAGGCAGGATCACCCGGGCAACCCACCTGATGCACGGCAAGCAGAGTGAAATAGGGCGGCTGGACGGCCGGGACGGCAGAAGGGAATGCCCGCTGTTCCATGGGCTGCCGGAGCGCTTTAAGGCAGCCAGATACCATTCCCTGGTGGCGGAGCCGCAGAGCCTGCCAAAGGAGCTGGAGATCACGGCAAAGGATGTGGCAGGCGGTGAGATCATGGCAGTGCAGCACCGGGAGTACCCGGTATACGGGCTTCAGTTTCACCCGGAGTCCATTTTGACCCCGGAGGGAAGTAAAATATTGGAGAATTTTCTGAGCTTGACATAGAGGTGAGCGAGCCAAGTGGAGATGACATGTATCGCACGTAAGAGACCAGAATACGGTCTCTAAGTGCTCATAACTAGGAGGAAAATATTATGATTCAGCAGGCAATTCACACATTAGTACAGGGACAGAACCTGGATTTTGAGGGGGCGAAAGCCGTTATGGATGAGATTATGAGCGGGGAGGCCACAGAGGCGCAGATTTCAGCATTTCTCACCGCGCTTCGCATGAAGGGCGAGACCATTGACGAGATCACGGCCTGCGCTTCGGTGATGAGGGAGAAGGCTGTGAAGCTGAACCCGCCCTTTGCGGTGATGGATATTGTGGGCACGGGAGGGGACGAGGTGGGCACCTTCAACATTTCCACTACCAGCGCCTTTATCGCGGCAGCAGGGGGGATCAAGGTGGCAAAGCACGGCAACCGCAGCGTGTCCAGCAAAAGCGGGGCAGCAGACGTGCTGGAGCGGCTGGGGGCCGGGCTGAGCCTGACGGCGGAACAGGCGGAGCGTGTGCTGGAGGAGACGGGGATGTGCTTCTTGTTCGCTCCGGCCTACCACTCCTCCATGAAGTATGCGGCTCCGGTCAGGAAGGAGATTGGGATCAGAAGCATTTTCAATATCCTGGGTCCCCTGGCCAATCCGGCGGGCGCATCCATGCAGCTGCTGGGAGTCTATGACCCGGAGCTGGTGAAGCCCCTGGCACAGGTGCTGGCCAATCTGGGCGTGACCAGGGGGATGGTGGTGTGCGGAGGCGACGGGCTGGATGAGGCCACGGTCACCGGACCCACCCATGTGTGCGAGATCCGGTTCGGGGAGCTGACGGCATATGATATTACGCCGGAACAGTTCGGCCTGGAACGCTGCCGCCTGGATGATCTGCTGGGAGGCACCCCGGAGGAAAATGCTGAGATTACCCGGGATATCCTGTCCGGCAGGATCACCGGCCCCAAACGGGATGTAGCGGTGCTGAACGCGGCGCTGAGCCTGTATCTGGGAATTGACGGCTATACCATTGCGGACTGTGTAAAGACAGCTCAGGATCTCATTGATTCCGGTGCAGCCATGAGGAAGATGGCGTCCTTTGTAAAGGCCACGGCAGCAGCCGCAGGAGAGGAGAAAGCATCATGATACTGGAACAGATTGCAGCCTCCGCCAGGAGGCGGGTAGAGCAGCAAAAGTCGGAGCGGCCCCTGGAGAGGGTCAGGGACAGGGCGATTGAGCTGGCGCAAGTGCAGCAGTCCACTGGGGCGGAGCAGCCCTCCACAGCTTCCTTCCGGTCCGCCATCGCGGCCCCGGGACTTTCCTTTATCTGTGAGATCAAGAAGGCATCTCCCTCCAAGGGCCTGATCGCTCCGGACTTTAAATATAGGGAGATTGCCAGGGAGTATCAGCAGGCAGGGGCGGACGCGGTGTCTGTGCTGACGGAGCCGGAATATTTTCTGGGGTGCAGCCGGTATCTGGAGGAGATCCGTCAGGATATCACCCTGCCCCTGCTGCGCAAGGATTTCGTGGTGGATGAATACCAGATCTACGAGGCAAAGGTGCTGGGGGCCTCGGCGGTTCTCCTGATCTGCGCGCTGATGGATGAGCGAAAGCTGGCCCGCTATCTGGAAATCTGCCGCAGACTGGGGCTGGACGCCCTGGTGGAGGCCCACGACGACCAGGAGGTGGCCATGGCTGCCCAGGCGGGAGCCGGAATCATTGGGATCAATAACCGGAACTTAAAGACCTTTGATGTAGACTTCTCCAATGCCCTCCGCCTGCGCAGCCTGGTGTCCCAGGGAACCCTCTTTGTGGCAGAGAGCGGCATACAGTCCGCAGACCACATCCGCCTGCTGGCCCAGGCCGGCGTGGACGCGGTGCTCATCGGTGAGACGTTAATGAGGGCAGAGGATAAGGCGGGAGTCCTGAGGGAGTTCAGAAAGGCCGCTGAGGAGGAGGTACGTGTCCATGGATAACCACGTCAATGGCTCTGACAGCCGCGCCTGCCGCATAAAAATCTGCGGCCTGACTTCCATCCCGGACATCCAGGCCGCCAACCGGACTCAGCCGGACTATGTCGGCTTCGTATTTGCGCACAGCCGCCGTCAGGTGGGAAGCCTGCAGGCGGCCATGATGAGGGACTATCTGGATTCCCGGATTCCCGTGGTTGGTGTATTCGTAAATGCCGGCATCCAGGAGATCCTTAAGCTGGCCAGATCCGGCATCATCCAGATGATCCAGCTACACGGCGATGAGGACCAGACCTATCTCGAACAGCTGAAGTTATCCACAGACCTGCCGGTGATCCGGACCGTCCGGGTCAGGAACACTGTGGATATCTGTCAGGCAGAAAGCCAGAATTGTGAATATCTGCTGCTGGATACCTACACTGAGGGGAGCTACGGGGGCAGCGGACAGCAGTTTGACTGGTCCCTGATACCGCCTTTGAATAAGCCCTTCTTCCTGGCCGGAGGTATTTCTCAGGAAAATGCCGCAATGGCTGCGGCAGCCGGGGCCTTCTGCCTGGATGTGAGCAGCAGCGTGGAGACGGACGGCAGAAAAGATCTGGTGAAGATGGAACAGATGGTGCGGACCGTGCACAGATATTAGTATTACAGCGAACATATAATATAGAAGAAAAGGAGCCTGATACAATGTCAAACGGAAGATTTGGAATACATGGAGGCCGGTTTATCCCGGAGACGCTGATGAGCGCCGTTACAGAGCTGGAAGAGGCCTATGAACATTATAAAAACGACCCTGAGTTCACAGCGGAGCTGGGAGAACTGCTCAATGAGTACACAGGCCGTCCGTCCCGCCTTTACTACGCAAAAAAGATGACAGAGGACCTGGGAGGTGCTAAGATCTATTTAAAGAGGGAAGATTTAAACCACACCGGCTCCCACAAGATCAACAACGCCCTTGGCCAGGTGCTTCTGGCCAAAAAGATGGGCAAGACCCGGGTGATCGCCGAGACAGGCGCCGGCCAGCACGGCGTAGCCACGGCCACGGCGGCGGCTCTCTTGGGGCTGGAGTGCGAGGTGTACATGGGCAAGGAGGACACGGACAGGCAGGCTCTGAACGTGTACCGCATGGAGCTTCTGGGAGCGAAGGTCCACCCTGTGACCAGCGGCACCCAGACCTTAAAGGATGCGGTAAATGAGACCCTGAGAGAGTGGACCGGCCGGGTGGCCGACACCCATTACGTCATCGGATCTGTGATGGGTCCCCACCCATTTCCCATGATGGTGAGAGACTTCCAGAGTGTGATTGGGCGGGAGATCAAGGAGCAGCTTCAGGTAAAAGAAGGGAAGCTTCCCGACATGGTCATCGCCTGTGTGGGCGGCGGAAGCAACGCCATGGGAGCCTTTTACGAATTTATAGAAGATCCCTCGGTCCAGCTGGTGGGCTGCGAAGCTGCAGGCCTGGGCATTGACTCGGATAAGACCGCGGCTACCATCTCCACCGGCAGCGAGGGGATCTTCCACGGCATGAAATCCTACTTCTGCCAGGACCAGTTCGGACAGATCGCGCCGGTATACTCCATCTCTGCGGGCCTGGATTATCCGGGTATTGGGCCGGAACACGCCCACCTTCACGATACCGGGCGGGCCAAATACGTGCCGGTTACGGATGACGAGGCAGTGGACTCCTTCGAGTACCTGTCCAGGATGGAGGGGATCATCCCCGCGGTGGAGAGCGCCCACGCTGTGGCCTACGCCAGGAAAGCGGCTCCATCTATGGGTAAGGATCAGGTGATTGTGATCAACCTTTCGGGCAGAGGGGACAAAGATGTGGCGGCTATTGCCAGATACAGGGGGGTTGATATCTATGAATAGAATTCAGGAAGTATTTAATAATAAGAAGGCGTTCATTCCGTTTATCACTGCCGGGGACCCGGATCTGGAGACTACGGAGCAGCTGGCAGTGTCCATGGCCCAGGCCGGGGCGGATCTCATCGAGCTGGGAATTCCCTTCTCAGACCCAGTGGCAGAAGGTATTGTGATCCAGGAGGCGGATCTGCGGGCCTTGGAGGCAGGGGCCACCACGGACAAAATTTTTGACTGCGCGGCGCGTATCCGCCGGCAGACTGATGTGCCTCTGGCATTTATGACCTATATTAACCCGGTTTTTGTCTACGGGGCGGAGCGTTTCATCAGCCGCGCGGTCCAGTGCGGCGTGGATGCGCTGATTGTGCCGGATATGCCCTTTGAGGAACGCCAGGAGCTGCTGCCGGCCTGCCGCAAATACGGCATGACCCTGATCTATCTGGTGGCCCCCACCTCCAAGGAGCGGGCCCAGGCCATTGCCAGGGAGTCTGAGGGCTTCGTGTACTGCGTCTCCTCCATGGGCGTCACAGGCGTGAGAAACCAGATCACCACCGACATTTCCGCCATGGTGAACACTGTGAAACAGGCAAAGGATGTGCCCTGCGCCGTGGGCTTTGGCATATCCACACCGGAGCAGGCCCGGCAGATGGCCGCAGCGGCCGACGGGGTCATAGTGGGCAGCTTCATTGTAAAGCTGGTGGCCAGGTACGGCAGAGACTGCATAGAGCCGGTCTGCCGGTATGTGCGGGAAATGAAGGCCGCCGTGACTGAGGCTTAAAACCGCGAACCATAGGTTTTGCCGGTATTTTAATGTGTATCATAAAAAAGTGTGCCTTAAAATGAACCGTTTCCTGGTTTCATACCTCTATATAACAGGTGCACCGAAAAAAATGGAAGCGCCGCCGGAACCGATGAGGACCGGCGGCCTTCTTGGCGAAGGAGAGGATACGATGTGGAGATAGAGAGAGCGGATGAAGAACTGGTCCGCCGGATGATGGCGGATGACAGGGAGGCGTTTGACCAACTGATGGAGCACTATTATCCAAAAATGCTCCGCATGGCATACTTGATTTCCGGAAGTTTTGCAGACAGTGAGGACATTGTGCAGGAGACATTTGTGCTGTGTTATGTGAACCGCAGAAAGATCAGGGAGCCCCGGTATTTTGAGCGGTGGCTGTACAAGACCCTGACCCGGGAGGCATGGCGGATATGCCGGAAGAGCCGGAGAGAGCAGCCTGTGGAGGAAGTGTTCGGTGAGGACACGCCGGGCAATGCCTCGGTGCTGGATGAAGTGATGAAGAATACCAGGGACAGGGATCTGTATCTGGCCATTGCCAAGCTTCCGGCCAAACAGAGGACTGCTGTGGTTCTGTACTATTTTAATTGTATGGGCACAAAAGAGATTGCAAAGGTCATGGGCTGTCTGGAAGGAACTGTAAAATCCAGGCTGTTTACAGCCAGGACTAATTTAAAAGAGACATTGGAACATAGCCGGCAGGCCCTGGGAAAGGAGGCAGCCCTATGAAACAAGCAGATCAGGAAGTGAGCAGCACCGAGCTGGACAGCAGTATCCGGCGCGCACTGGCCAGGACGGCAGAGACGGTACCCACAGCCCCGGAAGATTCTCTGAGGCTGCGCAGATCGGTTAACCGTAAAATAGAGGAGGAAACCAGGATGAGAAAATGGAGTGCAAAAAAGATAATCGTGATTGCCGCAGCGGTGTGTGTGTTCGGAAGCATCACAGCCATTGCCGCGGGGAAGATCGCCGGCACTGCGTCCCATAGCAACTGGAACGAGGCGGTCTATGGATATGAGAAGATTCTGAAGATGAAAAAAGATCTGAAGCTGGAGGCCAAGGTCCCGGAGAAGCTGACCAACGGATATGTGGTGGACAGCGGTATGCCCGTCCATGATGAGTCCGTGGATGAGGACGGGAATGTAGTGAAAACAGCCACCAGCCTGTCCACAGTCTATAAAAAGGAAGGTATGGAGGATCTCTATGTGGAGGCGGGAACAACGCTGTGGTCCGGGGAAACGGAGTTCGGCCGGACCTTCCGGCACAATGATATCACCATCGGTTACAACAGCACCCACATGCGCCTTGTGCCGCCGGATTATAAAGTATCGGCGGAGGAGCAGGCCCAGATTGATGCCGGGACCCTGGCCCTGGCCTACGGTTCCGATCAGGTGGAGGATCAGCAGATGGTCACCGTTGCATGGATTCAGGACGGCATCCAATATTCCATCGCAGTGCCCGACACCACCTTGACGGCCGAGGAATTCGCCCAGATAGCGGGAGAATTTATTGACATGAAATAGAGCTTTATGTAAGAATACCCCGGCAGAACGTGGATCACACGCTCTGCCGGGGTTTGCTGTGCCGGCCGCTGTTAACGGGCAATGCGTGTCAGCCGCAGGCCTTCACAAAGCTTGCAAACAGATTTTTCGCCGTCTCATCATTCTGCCAGTAATATTCCGGATGCCACTGCACGGCAACCAGATAAGGGTAATCCGCCTTCTCCAGCCCTTCCACCAGCCCGCCATGGGCAAAGGCTGTGGCTGTCAGGCCGGGCGCCAGGGTGCGGACTGCCTGGTGATGGGAACTGTTGACCGCGATCCTGGCCTTACCGCCTGCCATCTCTGCCAGCCGGGTTCCCGGGACCACATCCACATAGTGGCTGGGCGTTGTACAGCCGTAGGGCTGACGGTGTGCCACCTTAAAATCTGTCTCAAACTGGCTGGGAAGGTCCTGATAGATATCCCCGCCCAGGAATACATTGATCTCCTGGATGCCCCGGCAGATGCCCAGAATCGGCTTTCCCGCCTTCATCACCAGCTCGAACAGCTCCTTCTCCATGGTGTCCCTTGGAATGGAGACATTCCCGCAGTTAAGCTGCGTATCCTCACCGAACATCAGAGGGTGCAGGTCCGGTCCGCCGGAGAACAGAAAACCGTCACACAGCTCCACCAGCTGCTGCCGGTCTTCCCGGGACCCTTCCATGGGCAGAAGGATGGGCACGCCGCCGGCCCCTGCCACAGCGCGCAGGTAATTGGCCCGCATACTGATCTCTTCACTCTCTGTGTTGTGGGAAGGCGTGATTCCGATAATTGGCTTCTTCATAGCAATTTTAACCTCCAATATTGTTTACATTAGAAAAAGAGCCCCTTCCGTAAGGAAGAGGCCCTTATGTAGCTTATTAGCCTTCGATAGCTCCGGTGGGGCATGCAGCTGCGCAGGTGCCGCAATCGATACAGGTATCAGCATCGATAACGTACTTGTCATCACCCTCAGAGATAGCGCCTACTGGACATTCGCCAGCACAGCTTCCACAGCTAACACAAGAATCATTGATAACATATGCCATTGGTAATTACCTCCTTATCTTTATTGTTTCATTGTGCTTATATTCTATACTATAATCTCTAATTATTCAAGAGGAAAATTCAGGGGCATTGTTTAAAATCAAGAGCAATGTTGCTGATCACTCCGCAGAGCAATTGCGCTGTTCCCTCATTCCCCTCAGAATTATTTTCCTGGCTTCTGCCGCTTTGTCCTTAGGGAGGGGTTCAACATCCTCAAGGGGGTAGGGGATTCCCAATGCCTTGTACTTGACCTTGCCCATATCATGATAGGGAAGCACATCCAGGGCCTTAATATTCTTCAGGGTTCCCAGAAATGTTCCCAGCCGGTACAGGTAATCCTCATTGTCCGTGATTCCAGGGACCACAACGTGGCGGACCCACACCGGGACCTGCTTTTTGTCCAGATACCGGGCAAAGGCCAGGATATTGTGCTGGGGCTGCCCGCACAGTTTCTCATGCTCCCTGGGATCAATGTGCTTGATATCCAGCAGCACCAGATTGGTCACAGCCATCAGCCGGTCAAAGCGCCCCAGCAGTCCCGGGGAATCCGGGCGGAAGGTGACGCCTGAGGTGTCCAGACAGGTGTGGATGCCCCGTTTTGCAGCAGCCTCAAACAGTTCGGTGACAAAGCTCATCTGCATCAGAGGCTCGCCGCCGCTGACCGTGATTCCGCCCCGCTTGTAGAAGTGCCGTGCATTTTCATATTGGGTGAGAATCTGCTCCACTGTCATGGGATTGCCGCCGCGGGGGTCCCAGGTATCCGGATTGTGGCAGTAAAGGCAGCGCATGGGGCAGCCGCTTAAGAAGATCACCATGCGGATGCCAGGGCCGTCCACAGTGCCAAAGCTTTCGATTGAATGAATCCTTCCGATCATAATGAATACAGCCTCCCTTCGCGGCCTGCATGCCGCAGAAATCAGTTTCGGGTAAAAGGGCCGCAGGTTGGTAAAAGGAGAGAACCAATGGCTGCGGCCGCAGATATTACAATGTGAATCAGATCGAGGTATGGAAGGTTCTGGAGATAACCTCGTCCTGCTGTTCCTTGGTCAGATTGTTGAAGTTCACGGCATAGCCGGATACGCGCACAGTCAGCTGAGGATATTTCTCAGGGTGAGCTTGGGCGTCCAGCAGGGTATCTTTGCTGAATACGTTTACATTTAAATGGTGTCCGCCTTCCTGGGCATATCCGTCCAGCAGGGCTACCAGGTTGTCGATTTGTGATGCACTTGCTTTTTCCATGTGATGTCCTCTCTTTCTATTGCCGCCCGCGTGGAATATCCAGGCTGGGCCGGTGCTTTTACGGCGGGGAGCTGTAATCAGTCCTCCTCGCTCTCCAGTTCAGTGTCTAAGCCTTCAAACAGTGTAGGTCCTTCGCAGCTGCGGCAGCCGGACAGTTCGATCTCCAGGTCTCCCATGAATACCTGGTCATCTTTGCCCAGCGCTCCCGGGATGATGGAGAAGGTATTGGAGATGCCGTCCTGAGCGTCGCTGAAAGGCAGCTTGGCCACAGAGGCCAGGGAGGCCACGGCGCCGTGGGTGTCTCTGTGGTGCATTGGGTTGGCGCCCGGTGCAAATGGCTGGCCCGCTTTTCTGCCGTCCGGTGTGGAGCCGGTATTTTTGCCGTATACCACGTTGGAGGTGATGGTCAGGATGGAGGTGGTGGGGATACCTCCGCGGTAGGTGTGGTTGCCCTTGATATAGCTCATGAAGGTGTGAACCAGGTCCCCGGCCAGCTGGTCAACCCTGTCGTCGTTGTTGCCGTATTTCGGGAAGTCGCCTTCCACTTCATAATCAATGATAATGCCCTTTTCATTGCGGATTGCCTTAACCTTGGCGTACTTGATGGCTGACAGGGAGTCTGCCACCACGGACAGGCCGGCGATGCCGGTGGCGAACCATCTGGTCACCTTCTTGTCGTGAAGGGCCATCTGCAGGCGCTCGTAGCTGTAGCGGTCATGGTTGTAATGGATGATATTCAGCGCGTTTACATAGACGCTGGCCAGCCATTTCATCATATCCTTGTATCGGTCCATCACCTCGTCAAAATCCAGATATTCGGAGGTAATGGGGCGGTATTTTGGTCCTACCTGCTTGCCGCTGATCTCGTCCACGCCGCCGTTGATGGCGTACAGCAGGCACTTGGCCAGGTTGGCCCTTGCGCCGAAGAACTGCATCTCCTTGCCCACACGCATACTGGATACGCAGCAGGCGATGGCATAGTCGTCGCCGTGGGACACACGCATCAGGTCGTCGTTCTCATACTGGATGGCGGAGGACTCGATGGAGGTCTTGGCGCAGAACCGCTTGAAGTTCTCAGGCAGTCTGGTGGACCAGAGCACAGTCAGGTTGGGTTCAGGTGAGGTGCCCAGGTTCTTCAGGGTGTGCAGGTAGCGGAAGGACATCTTGGTGACCATGTGGCGTCCGTCGATGCCCACGCCGGCGATGGTCTCAGTCACCCAGGTAGGATCGCCTGAGAACAGCTCGTTGTACTCCGGGGTTCTGGCAAATTTAATCAGGCGCAGCTTCATAATGAAGTGATCCACGAATTCCTGGATCTGTGATTCTGTGTATTTACCGCTTTCCAGGTCACGCTGGGCGTAAATGTCGATAAATGTGGAGGTGCGTCCCAGGGACATGGCAGCTCCGTTCTGCTCCTTAACTGCGGCCAGATAGCCTAAGTAGGTCCACTGGATGGCTTCCTTTACGTCAGCGGCGGGCCTTGACAGGTCAAAGCCGTAGATGCGGCCCAGCTCCTTCAGATCTTCCAGCGCACGGATCTGCTCGGACAGCTCCTCGCGTTCACGGATTACATCAGAATACATGATGGTGCGGGTGGAATCCTTCTGCTCCTTCTTCTCCTGGATCAGGCGGTCCACACCGTACAGCGCGGTGCGGCGGTAGTCGCCGATGATACGGCCGCGGCCATAAGAATCAGGAAGCCCGGTGATAATGTGGCTGGAGCGGCAGGCCCTCATCTCAGGGGTGTAAGCGTCAAACACGCCTGCATTGTGGGTCTTTCTGTGAGTTGTGAAGAACTCCACAATCTCGGGGTCCACTTCATAGCCATTGTCCTGGCAGGCCTTCATGGCCATGCGGATACCGCCGTAAGGCTGAAGGGCCCGCTTAAAGGGCTTATCAGTCTGGAAACCTGTGATTGTCTCTTTATCTTTGTCCAGATAGCCCGGACCATGGGAGGTGATGGTGGAGATGACTCTGGTGTCCATATCCAGTACGCCGCCCTTTGCCCGTTCCTGGGCAGTCAGATCCATGACCTGATCCCACAGGGCCTTGGTATTTTCCGTGGGGCCTTCCAGGAATTCGTCATTGCCGTCATAGGGTGTGTAGTTCTTCTGGATGAAGTCGCGCACATTGATCTCATGCTCCCACACGCCGCTCTTAAAGGTGTTCCATTCTGTTCTCATAGATATTTCCCTCCTGTAGATGCACATACTGCTCTATTAAAAGTATTGTTACCATTACCTGCTGCTGCCATTCGGTTGCTACAACGATAGTTTATACGAAACACTGGAAATACGCTGTTGCTTTTGCAACACTTATTATATTATGCACATTGTATACACGTCAAGTGTTTTAACTGATAATATTTTTTAACTAATGTTGATAATGAAGGTTAATATGAAAAAACTGCTCCACAGTAACGTGGGAGCAGCTAAAATATATTACTTTATTCCTAAAAAGTCTGCAAGGTTGCCACCTAAAATTTTGGATTTTTCCTCTGAAGTGGCTTTGAGCCTGTCCACACATGACAGAGCCTCTCTTATTTCTTTCTTCTGGTTATACGGAAAATCCAGTCCGAATATGCAGCGGCCAGCGCCGATTTGCCATAGAAGCTCATTGACACGTTCCTCACCAAGATACCAGAACCGGTTCATCTCAGCGTCGAACACACTGGTAAGCCCTGCATACACATTTTCTCGGTTATTGGTCAGTACCGCCACTGCCTCATTGAAGAATGTATAACCTCCAACATGCTCCATAGTGAACCGCAGCTTTGGAAAATGCCAGGCAACCTCATCAAATAAAAGTGTGTTGTAATCGGCAATCCTGTGCCAGTGTATCCCTGTGTGGAAGGACACAGCCAGTCCCAGCTCCTGGGCTTTGCCATAAACCCGGAACGCTTTTTCACAGTCGATTTTTATTTTCTGAAAAGCTGGATGTATCTTTATACCTTTTAATCCGCACTGTAATATTTCTTCTGTCTGATTTTCCATATCATCTCTAGAAAAATCAATAATACCAAAACCATATAAACGATCCTGCCCCTTGATCGCACCTGCAAGCCACTGGTTCGGATTTGCCCCGGCTTCCTCAAAATATTCATAAAACGGAGCAAATGCCACCGCTTTTTCAATATCGCATTGATCCATAAGCCTCATCAGGGCTTCTACGGTTCCATCTTCCCGGATCTCTTTTGGAAAAACATGGGCGTGGTGGGCAAATATTTTCATTGTGTTTCCTCCTGTCCTGCCTTCGGCAGTTCAACAAACTGCATTTCGCCGGGAGCCAGCTCTAAGGTGCAGAGAGGACTTCCGCTGACATACAATTGTGTGTTTCTGGTTTGGCCGGAATTATTGATGATGGCAATCTGTCCAGCTTTTTTGAAAACTGCCACTTCTGTATCAACATTTGTGACATAGTAATCCAGCATATGGTTTTCATATCCAGCAGCATAGTATATGGCCCGCATTAAAATCCTGCAGTTCTGGGGAGAATATGGGAGTCCGGAAAAGTATACACTCCTTCCCATACCATAGTGGTTGACCACCAGACGGCAATACTCTCCGTCCTGATTCAGAATTTCGTAGTTCGAGCCATGGGCGTAGATACGGCTCTTCCCCTCTCCGAAATCCAGCGTCCCCTCAATATCCTTCAGGATGAAATGTTTCTGGCAGTTTTCCGAAAGACGATTATATTTATTTGTGCTTATAGAAAAACCATTTTCACGGTCTACGCCTAACACATCGCTCAGCTGAAAAAATCTCCCCTGATACTGACAGGCGGTGGGTTCTCCGACACCGATGAAACCGCCGCCCTGATCAACAAAATGCCGAAGCGCAGTTACGATCCGCTCGTCCTTCCAGTTTTCACCGCCGCTCCAGGCTGTGTAGGCATCTCCCACATTGAAGATTACTTTAATATCGGGATCGATTCCGTTTTTTATTTGGTCAAAATCAAGGAATCTGACATCCAGGGGCAGGCCGCTTAAGCACTCAAAAACTCCGGTATAGGAATAAATTTCTCGATGATATATGGCGTGATGTACCTGATTGCTCATCCAGCCCCGAAGTGCCCCAAAACAGTTTAGGACAGCTACCTTAAAGGGGGCCTGGTAAGCTTTGTCATCCTGGGAGATCTCCAGTATGGAGCGGAACTCGCCTATGATCTGTTCAATTTCCTCAACAAATCCCGGCCATTCCATGGCTAGTTTAAGATACCCTCCATAACCAATTCTGTCAAGAGGGCTTCTGAGGATGGCCCTTCTTGCCTTCAGCCAGTTTTCACGGGCTTCCCCAATGGGATCGCCCCCGGGGGTGAAAACGTCCGGGAAAAAATAGGGAAGCAGCCGCCCTTCGGTATACCCAACACCTTTAATATCAGAGATCATCCGCAGTGTCACACCATCTCCCACAGAACCGACTACTGCATCCAACCCTATTTCTTTAAAATGCTTACCGTAGGGTTCTGTTCCTATCCAATGATCCCCAAGAAACATGATGGCTTCTTTGTGACAGCTATGGACGATTTCTACCAGGTCTTTAGCCAAAGCGCATACTTCGATTTGCTGGAATTCCATAAAATCCCGAAATTCTTTCGAGGGAAGACGGAAGCAGGAGTTGTAATAGCCCTGGTCAATTATGTACTCCGGGCGGAAGGGATACCC
>OKVW01000703.1_pt1 | contig 17646 bp, 15 predicted proteins | sample 1606991 | NCBI WGS metagenome assembly OKVW01 (sample SAMN03281021, study PRJEB24777) | human gut metagenome | isolation source: fecal sample PR177 from 1 month old male Malay infant, vaginal delivered...
TTTTCATTTCTATTTATATAATATAAATAGCTAACTAGTAATGAATTTAGTAAATTAAGATAATCAAATATGTTCTTACTCAACCATATTCTCATTTTCATTACAGAAGAAAAATAAGGTATTAAATCTCTTATTAATATAGGATTAGAGATATAGTACATTCGCTCTGTCGTTGCATCAAATATATCTAGCTTCTCCAATAGATCTTCAACCAATTCATAAGCCTTTAATCTTTTATCAATTACTTTTTGATAAAAGGCTAACTGGTAATTCTGATTATTTGCTTTGTACATAGCGATTATACTAACCGCCCCCGTAACTAACATACCAATTATTGATTCAAGATGTGTAACAATCCAATCCACTACTAAATATCCTCTTAATTAAAACAATAATAATATTCTTTATATTTAACCTGCTTTAAGTGTAATTATAATGAACTTATACTAATTTTTGGATTTCTATTGTTCAAATTATATAAAATAAAGAACCTACTTATATCAACTAAGTAGGTTCCTCATTTTATATACTAAATATTTTGCATAAGAAGTTTAAACGCTCTTGCTCGTATTCTAGTAGGGCCAGAATTAACAGTAGTATCAAATGGCATCCAGCTATGACCATTATCAGTTGAATAGTATACATATTCCTCACCTATATATGGAGGTAATAATATATCATTTCCGGCTATTACTGCATGTGTCATATAAGTCTTATTTTCATTTAAAGGTTTATAATACCAGAAAGTCCTAACTTGATCGATAGCTTTAAAGGATTCGATATCAGTTAATCGATCATAATCAAAGCTTGCTGAAACTTCATTAACCGCTATCAATAATTCTTCTGTTGTATTAGTTTTTACTACTATAGAAGAGAAATCCATATAATAAGCTTTATCTTGCCGCGCATGGATCATTTGATAACTAGGATTATCAAATAAATATGGAGGATATATAGCTGCAAAGGCACTTGAAGAAAGACATACTAACAAAGCCAGAATAAAAATTGATTTATTTTTCATAAACTTCACCTAATTTACAAAACTACCATACTAATATCTTTATAAAGGTGTAATATGCTCACTTATATTAATAGATGTTTCAAAAATACCACAGCATTGTTCTTTTACAACACAGGTATTACAACTAACAGGATAAGTCTTTTTCCAAGCTGATATACTATCTCTTGCTAAAAATCGCACTCGTTCTGTTAGTAAGCATAAAGGTATATTGTAAATAGAAGTGATCATACCTCGTCTATGCAATGACAATGCTGCAGAATCAAGTATGTCCTTATAGTCAAATGGATCTATCCAAAATTCATTGCTATTTTTAGCTGCATATCCGCTATATTCCATGCCCATAATAGCAACATGTCGTACAAATGGTAAGTTTCTAGATATATAGTCAGCTAGTAACTTAATATTACCTATAGTTTTACTGAATAAAACGGTTCTAATCTCTACTAACTGCCTCATTCTAAATAAGTTAAAAATCCCTTTTATAGTATCAACAAATGCCCCCTTACTACCAACTATATAATCATGCTGTTCATAATTTGCTGCATACAAAGGAATACAAAAAAGTAATTTAGAATGACCAATACTCGTAATTCTTTCAACTAATTTCATATTTTTAAATGCGCGGCCATTAGTTAAAAAAGAGACTGGAGTATCTGGATAAATATTATGGACCTGCTCTAGCAAATCAACAACTACATCAGGGAAAACAGTAGGTTCTCCACCAGTAATACCTATATGCTTTACATTCTCAGGCCTTAACTTAAGTATTTGTAAATTCATATCTAAAAAATGACCAGAATTATCACAGACTTGAGGACACATTATACAGGCACTATTACATTGATTTGTAATAAAAAGTGTTAAATCTTGCCATCTAGTACGATATAAAATAGATACGATCCCATCTGGCATAATAGAGACAATGTCGCCTGATTCATATTTAAGGAAGTCATTTGGTGAAAGTGTTAATTTAAGATGACCATTGTTACAAATAATTAAGCCATCCTCTATATACACTTTACCGATATAGGGTTGTTCGATATTAATACCTTCAACTTTTGTACTTAACATTATCAACCTCAATAATTAATCCACGACCAAAAGACTTTATTGATTCTATCATCGTTTAAGCTCAGTAAATAAAAAATATAATCTAAAGCACCTTTAGTTTTCTGACAGAAACTACTACTTGGTCGATGCCCTTCAAGGGTCCCATTTTCAGCATAATACCGTACAGGATCTGCGCCGCAATATAGTTGATATGCACAAGTTGCGCATTCAGGTAAACATTCAACACAAGATGCTCTAACAACCTCTTTGGCAACATCACCTTTAAATAGTTCATTCCAAGTATTAGATTTTACATGACCTAAACAGAACCGTTTATCTCCGCGTCGTGCTAACATACGCCCTTCGTCTGAAGCATAAACATAGCCGTTATAATCATAAATAACACCACTTATGATATTGCCACATGGAGATTGCAAATCGACAAATCCAGTACTAAAAGGTGTCAAAATACGTTCTAATAGCAATGCTGCATAATACTCAATAAAATGGCACCCTTCTATATTTTTTTGAATAATATAGTTTAAAGCATTCTTATAGGCTTTGAGAAACTCTTCCGTTGAATAGCCTAACGTATTTACATTATCTACAGCATTACCATAAGGATTTAGAGCACGAATAAAAATTCCATGAAAGTCATGTTTAATATATTCATCAACAACAAGAGGTAAACTATTTAAATTAGTCTTACTAACCGTAAGCAATGGTGACGCACCATCTTCACCTAAAATAGACCTGGTTAAAGCTAATTTTTCTTCAAATACCTTGTATCCATCAATAGGGCCTCGTGGCTTACGATTAAAGTTTTGAATCTCTTGATCTCCATCAAGAGATGTAGAGATTGCAATATTATGACTTTTACAATACTCTAAGATATCTTTAGTAACCAATGTTAAATTAGTACAAATAACAAATTCCAATCGTCTTTTAGCAATCCGATTTACTATTTCTGCATACTCTACAATATCTTTAATTATAGGCCAGTTTAATAATGGTTCACCGCCTTGAAATTCTATTTTTATAATCGGTGATGGAGATTCAAAAATTTTATTCACAATATGCTTTGCTGTAGACCAATCTAAGTCTAAGTCATGTTCTTTTTCATTTGCACTACTGGCATGACAGTACCGACAGTTAAAATTACATCTTGCGGTTACAACAATCATATGTAATGATGTGAAATCATCTAAGTATGCTTTTCTACTCTTTAATTGATTAGCCAATACATCAAGTTGAATCTCTAGGTCGTAATCATCTGCTAAGAACTGTTTATCCTTTAAAGCAAAATAAAAATCTGAATCTCTATCGATATCTTTATTTAAAATATGATTGAAGTCATCACGATTTATAAATAAATGTTCTCCACCTTGATTAACTAAAACCATTACCCCATTGGGTAACTCTGTAAACCCAAATGGCAAATAATGTAATTCAGGGAGTAATGACACTAGTCTATCCCTCCTGCTTTATCAAATGCTTTATGATAAATAATTTCTCTAAGCTTACCAAATCTATCATCTAAGTCAATTTGAACCTGTTTTTTTAGTGCTTCATTGCAAAAGTCACCCAACAACTTTTCCAACTTGTCTTTATCAGCCTCTAATTTTAACTTAAACCAAACACCAACAGTATCAAAGTCTACTTCATCAACTTTGATATGACACTGATCTGTAAACATATTCGCTGCATACATAACAGCTTTAGGCTCATAAAACTCTTTCTTCAATTCAACAAAATAAATGAAATCATTTTCTTTTCTAATAAAATAATTTGCCATACTAAACACCCAAGGCTTGTTTCATTTTTAAATATATCCGACCATTTTGTGGTAATCCATGTCTAGCTTGGAAATCATATATAGCTGCAACAACATCTTGTGTACGACCACTACCAGATGAGAACTTATAACCATGTCGTTGTAATCCAGCCCGAACAATATTAATATTAGTACTATTTAAATATGCCTCTGTTTGCCAATCCACAATACCAGATACAGGTAACCCATATTCTATTTGGAAATTCTTAATAGCTTGAACAGTATTAGGCCCTTTTTGACCATCTACAGTTCCCACAGAATACCCTAAATCATTAAGTTGTTTTTGTATATCTGCAATCGGTAGAACATCTGTAGGTTGTGCAGGTGCAACATAGCCTTCATCTGAAGAGCTAGAGGAACTACTCGAATATCCACCAGAATATCCTCCACGACCATAAGAACTAGAGTAGTGAGAATAATGGGATCTATGGGAAGAATGAGATCTATGACTATAATGTGCCATTTCCACTAAATCATTAGAAAAAATACCATCAATACTATTAAATATTTGTTTTTGAGGTAAGCTATCTTTCGACTTAAACGTAGTACCTTTAAACTTATTTAGATTAACTGCACCAGTATGATCCAGAGTTTGCAAATCATCAGAATAAGGTGCCCAAGCTTGCGCTGCAGTAGGTAAGCCCAATTGTGCTAATACCCAAGAACTAACCGTAACAAATGTTAACCATGCTTTCTTAGACTTTTTCATAATAACCCTCACTTTTTATAACTACGACTATATAATCAACTTAAAAGCCTATAAATAACAAAAACTACAAAAATAATGATTAAACAACCACATCCAGTCTCACCTTTACTAGGATTTTCCGCAGTATTTGAATCCATATTGCTTTGTTTAACATCTTTTTGACTAAAACTTTCAGATGTATCAGCTTCTGTTTTACTATATAAAGATAATAAATTGAAACTACACTTAGGGCAGTTTGCCCAAGCTTTTCTCATATTATGTCCACAATTAGGGCAAACACGTGTATAAGGAATTCCTGTAGAAACTGAATTACTATCAAATTTTTGGTATGAAGTATAAGAAAGACCACTACCTGGAAGCCCTATAGTATTCCGAACACCTGATCCATTTATTGTCGTATGAACGCCTCTACGCCCAATAGTAAGACTTGTACTTTTCTTATTAAGGTTAATTTTAATTCCTGGTGCAATCTTTATGGATCGTCTAAATCTAAAAAATCCCACTATAAAACCCCTTACCACAAACAACTTCACATTTTTTTCATTCTCAATTCTATTATCGGATTTTTAACGTCAAAATTCAATTAATTCATTATAAATACCTTTAATAATTATTAAATATGCATAGCATCTAAATAGATGTTATTAACATAACCTAATGTCTATCTATTCTAATTCAACCAAAATAAAACCACCCCTATATGGGGTGGTTTTTATCAAGAGTGAAAAGTTTTATGTTGTTTTATTGATCACCTTTTTATGTCTCCCGTATGTTATTGTTCTCCCTATAGTTCCTCCTCTCTGTCTCTCCTTATTACTTCATCTCCCCCTAACGTTATGGTTCGTCTCTCCCCCTAATGTTTTATCTTGTTAGGTCTCTCCAGGCGATAAATAGTTCGGCCACAACTTGTGGGTTTTGGCTGAGTTTGATGCGGGCTAGCATTTTGCGCACATAGTTACAGTGCTCCAGCATGGCTTCGTTCAGCTTGTGTTTCACATGGTGTGGGGCTTGGTACACCAAGATAGGTTTAAAGTCGCCCACGTGAATGTAGCTCGTATCTGGATCAGGACCATCGGTAACGATGTATTGATAAGGTATCGCCACATTAAAGAGTCCGTACACCACGTCCTTGCCGATAGGGCGTCGACATTTAATATGCCCAAAGGTAAGATGCGGGCCATAGGTCTTAGGCGCCGTATAGCTGCTGCGCCGCCCGTCGCTGGTCATGATATAATTCGGCCTCAATCCTTCTTGTAAGGCCAGCTCTCGCAGGATGGTACGAATTGGCAGATGTACCAATTCTTGACGGCCATCTACGAAATAGCACATTGTGCTGTCACCGCCGCCAGGTTCATAGGTAGGAATAAAACAAACAATATGATTCTTCGGATTCGTATAGATTAAATCCAAATTTTCTCCCTTAGATAGCCAAGTGGCCACCGCTACTGGTACTTCATTACATGTCATCATAGGAATTTTCTCTCCTCAACTTAGGAACATTCCTTTCAACAATACAATGAACACGTGTTCTGTGAAAGCAGATTCGCATGCTTTAATCTGCTGTTGGTTTAATTGTATATCACACTGTATAATTTGTAAATATATACACAAAACTATAGAAATTTATGTAAAATTAAAGACTTTATGATCTTGTAAAAGTAATATATACCTATATGTGTCATTATTTTCTCATTTACATTGAGAATTGCATATTTTATGTATATCTGTTAATCGCGATTAACGTAATTATACAAAAATCAGAATATAAATAAGAAATTAAATTATATTAACACATATTATTTAATACGAACTAGACTCTAATAGATTAATACTCATATGTTTACACTACATATTCTAATCGATTCAGTATTCTAAGAATCTCATATGTATATAACTCTAATACGTGAATAGCTCTAATGAATGTATAGCCCTATTGTCTTTATATCTAATGTACTCGTAGTTTCTTAAAGTCTGTCGTTAAGTATCTACGCAGCTTTCGCAGGGCTCGTTCATGGCGCCGTTGGATAGCTTGGCGGCTACAATTCAGTTCTTCACTAACGGATACGAGGCTTTTACAATCACCGTACACACGGCGCAACAAGTCTTGTTGATCTGGAGATAATCTACCGAGAGCCCATACGAGGCGAGCCCGTAGTCGTTGTTCCTCATCGGCCGTCATGATCATGTCTGCTATATTTTCTCCAGATGAGAAGATATCCATACCAACAGCTACCTCGCCATCATCGGTGATGCGGTCTGGTATATGAATCTCTCGGTGATTACGCAATCGCTCGCGCTTCCAATACCGCATGTAACCATACCTAACACCAGCTTTCACAAAGCCAGGGAACGGTACACTACCTTTCAAATCAAAGCTATAAATCGATTCTAAAAGGATAGCCCACAGATAACTCTCTAGGTCTTCACGAAACTCGCGGTTCCCCGTCTTATTCGTATAGTGTAAGATGAGTGGCCGATACCTGCGACAGAGCTCGATTTGAGCCGCATCATGGCGCAGCTCATCGGCGGACCAAGGCTGATAGCCCACCGTCTGAATCCGCATATTCGGATTTTGACAAATCGACACGAGGCTCTTATCCGATAAGGAGGTTAACACCTGATGCCCGCAGATAAGAGTCTGTAATTTCAACTCCTCTGGCACCTTGTACTCTGGTTCCTTAGGCGGTATCGTTTCAAATTCTAATTCCTTAGAAGTAGGTCTCTTAGAAAGTACTTCTTTGGAAGAAGGCCTCTTAGATAGTTCTTCTTTGGAAGATGTTCCCTTTGAAGATATTTCCTCAGATTGTAAGCTTGCAGTTTTAATACAGGTTCGTTGTACTAACGGTTCTTCGTTTGTGTATAACATAAATCCCCTTTCCTGCCATGGCATAGCGCTTATCTACACAATAGCGCGGAACGGGAATTTTGACAAATTGGCAATTCCTTAGAATTCCCACATATTCTGTTACAATCTAACATTAATTTCTATCCATTAAAAGACATAACTATACACCTAGATAAGTAATTGCTGAAAATAATACAAAAAAGACACCACAGAGGAATATGGTGTCTCTTTTAGAGGAATTAGTACTACCATTGGGTAATAGTACGTAAGTTACAATTACTGATATACACGTTAGGCGTAACGTATTCTGATGTTACAAGTAACTGTATAGGTAATCGTATTTTAAATTGTCTGATTACATTGCAATACAGGAGGCTTCCACAAAGTCTTTGAGTTGTGGTTTTACGTAGGTTTGGTACACGTCTGCACCATTGCCACGGACGATGTCGCCCCAGTATTTATACACATAGCGGTACCAGAAATGGAACATGCTATTTGTGAAGTGGTAGTCAGCGTATTTCGCTGGTCCACGGCTATTCGCTTGGATACGACCTACTAGGCCCATCGCCATCAAGTCGTTTAAGCGAGATGTAAAGGTGCCGCTTTTAATTTGGCTAGCTTGCAACAACTCCACATAGTATGGTCTCTCTAGTGTAGCAAGGCCAGATAGAATCGCATTAGCACCTGTTATATTTTTCATATCTCGATGTAAGATATGCTGCGTTTCTTCAAAGAGGGCGCCTGATACGGAGAAGAACAAATTAATGATATTCGTATCGATGCTTTCACCATTATCAAAGTACTGCACATAGGCAGGCAAACCACCTGTTACGGCGAACACGGTACGCAAGTCATCCTTCGCATAGTGAAGGCCCAAGGATTTCATGTCCACCAAGGAGAATGGTTTCACCTCGAAATATTCTGACACATAAGGACCTATCAAGCTGCGATCGCCAATGATGCGGCCATCAAGCTGTTCTAACCCATTCGCCATCAAGATGATGTTCAAATGGCTCGTTTCTTTATAAGCATCTAACAAATCGCGCAAGTGTATAGGGAACTGAGGTACAGCCTCCACCAAGGAAGGGTAATCATCAATCACCACAGTCTGAGGCGTTTTTACACTGCTTTCAAATAGACCCTCAAAGGCCTCTTGCAAGCTAGTGATCGGTTCGAATTTATCCTGCCCATCAGCAGGAACAAAACGTGCCTCAAGAGCTCGATTCATATCGGCTACATGGATTGCTTCATTAGCCATGCGACCCGCCAAGTATAACGCCTTATGACGGCGCACAAGCTGGGAAGCCACATAGGATTTGCCACTGCGATGCGGACCATACACAACACACAAGCTCATTTGACCCATCGCAATACGGGACTGGATACTCTCAATAATTTCAGCACGTCCCACAAAATTCATATACTCTCACCTCCAACATTCTATGGAGACTATTATATCATAAATTTAAAACAAATTTAAACTTATTTTCATATTATTAACATGACTTTTGATTATGTTAAATTTTTTACGCATAAAATATACTTATTTAATGGTTTACTTTTTACTCATATGTTGGTGAAAGTCCCCATATTTACTACATTCTATATAGTTGTATCCCCAATACAACTATACAGAGGAAAGTATAAAAAAAGACGTGCCTATCTAGGATAAGCACGTCTTGTAAATTTGTGTATTTGTGTATTTGTTTATATGTATATCTGTATGTATATGTATATGTATATGTAATAGTTTTGTTTATGGACGATACCTGCGAGGACGTTCCTAACATTATTGTTGCATTTGCGTTTGCATCTTCATGAGTAGAATATGCTTAACTGCATCATTGAGGCGATCATTGGTAATCGTTCCGTTCGCCACAGCTTGCGTTAATGCTCGATGGACTTCATCAATGTGAACAGTGTCCGCATCAAGGAGGACGAGGTCACTGCCTGCTACGATGGATTCTACCGCAAAGTCCCCTATTTTCTGGTTCGCCTGCAAGGCACCTACATCGACACGGTCTGTCATAACCACCCCATTATAGCCAAGCTCATGTCGTAACCAGTCCGTAATGATTGCTTTAGAAGCACTGGCCAAGTGTGCATTATCGATAGCCGGAATTTGCACATGACTCATAACTAGCATGTACGTATTCGCCGTCGTCTGTGTAATGAGTCGTTTGAATACAGCCACATCCGTAGTATTGAGGTATGCTTTTGCGTCATTAGCAGTCTCAAAGGATGCGTCGCCAAGGCTCACCGTTGGGAAGTAGTTATAGCCGAACCACATTTGGTTGATTTGGTAACGCTCCGCCATGGCAAGGTCCATATGGCCTGCCCACGTAGGGTCAGATGTATAGGACACATTAGGAACCCCAAGATTCGCATTCGGCCCGATGACAAGGTTGAATCCCATATCACGCATTTCAATAGCCGACCGTGTCGCTAGATTAATGATTCGTTCCATCGGTAATTGGCCCCAGCGATTTGGCTCTGGCAAACGCAAGAAACTTTCATTAGAACGCAACACCTTATCCCGATTAATCGCTATATATGGCGTAACCATGCTCGCCGTCGTAGCCGTTTGCATGATGTCGTTTGTGAAAGCTTTCACTTGGTTTTTATTATTTAGATTTTCATTGGTTAGCATAACGCCGCTCACACGGTATTTCCTGATGACGTCCTTTTGGGACTGTCCTACCGTGCTGCCATGAAGGCTAATCATCATCAGCTGGCCTATCTTGTCCTCTTGAGACATAGCCCCGAGCCAGGTATTTACCTTCTCAGGGACAGGCTTGTCTGATTGCATGACGGCTCGATACGATACAGTTCGTACCTCTTCCTGCTCTGCCTGACTCTCATGCTGGCATCCTGCAGTGCCGATGGCGGCGACAATCAAGGCCATACCACATAGGGCACGCCGTAAAAACAAGTTCATCTCTCCACAAAACTCCTTGTAATACTCTCTTACATGTTACCTTTCTATATATTATACACTATATAATTCATCTTTTCCTCATGTGAAAGCTAGTTTTCTATATCAATTTATCATAATAAAGTTATAAAGTAACAGTAACAATTAATATATGAGGCAATCCATTGATATGAAATAACTATGATAGTACATACAGTCACAATATCGTGTCTTATGAGATCCATACATATAACATATACAAAACTATAAGAAGGTTATACATAAAAATCCTACGAATCGATCGTAAGGTGACGCTCAGTAGTCAATATCTACACAAGTATCAAGTCACTCATGACCCGTAGGATTTATTTCTGTTCAATTAGTTACCCATATACCAGTCTAACTATACTAATGTATCGATGTATTCATCGCCGGAATACATTCGAAACGACTTGTACTGAGTAAATTAGCTAATTTGTAATGCTATTAACCCTTGTATTTAGGGGATGTTGGGCATGTTTCAGGTGTTACGTCTTTGCGATCACCAAGCACCGCGCTGCGGTCTGTGTAGTGTGTATGCAAGAGTTCGTGTGCCTTATGGCCCAATGGTTCGCCTAAGAAGTCTTTGTACAATGCTTGGATTTCTGGGTTTTCATAGGAAGCAACCCATTTGTAGTTAGCATCAGCTTCATAAAGACCGCCGATACGAGCTTCCTTAGTTTTCACAGCTTGTGGCAATTTAGTGCGCGGTTGACCGCCGCCACCAATACAGCCGCCTGGACATGCCATAACTTCGATGAAGTCATAGTGTTTGTCGCTGTCTTTCAACGCATTAAGGAAGTCACGTGTGTTTTTACCGCCATGTACTACAGCAACGGACAATGTAACATCATCACCTAATTGAACAGTGGCCTCTTTAACGCCTTCCATACCACGAACGTCTTCGAGGTGAGTCAAAGCATATGGAGGTGGCTCTTTATCAGTAATGAGCTTGTATGCTGTACGCATAGCCGCTTCCATAACACCGCCAGTGTTACCGAAGATGATAGATGCGCCAGTTTCCATACCGATTAAGTCATCGAATTGGGATTCTTCAATGGCATTGAAGTCGAGGTTTTCCTCTTGGATCCAACGGATGAACTCACGAGTTGTAATGGAAATATCTGTATCCATGCCAAGGGATTCATCATTATGGTAACGAGCCGCTGCATTTTCTTCTTCTCGTTTTGTTTCTGCTTTTTTAGCCGTACAAGGGTTTACAGATACAGATACGATGTTGCTAGGATTAATGCCTTTTTTCTCAGCAAAGTATGTTTTAATCATAGCCGCTTCCATAGCGATACAAGAACGTGTGGAAGACAAGTTAGGAATTAATTCAGGGAAGTAGATTTCCGCAAAACGCACCCACGCTGGGCAGCAGCTTGTGAACTGAGGAATTTGACCGCCAGTTTTAAGGCGTTCTACAAGCTCAGATGCTTCTTCCATGATGGTTAAGTCCGCACCGAAGTTAGTGTCTACTACATAGTCTGCACCTAATGCGCGCAAAGCACCAACCATTTTGCCTTCAAGGAATGTACCTGGTTCATAGCCGAAGCCTTCACCGATAGCTACGCGCACAGCTGGAGCTGTTTGGATAACCACGATTTTTTCAGGATCTGCAAGCGCTGCTTTCACCTTTTCAAGCTCGGATTTAGCATGCATGGAGTCGAATGGACATGCAGCCGCACATTGACCACAGTGGATACATACAGGCACATCGCCGTTTGCATCGAGATCATAGTAGTCGAGTACGCTCATTACGTCCGCACAAGCACGACGGCATAACGTACAGTTTTTACACTTGGAAATGTCGTGATAAATGGATGGATTGTCGAGCGCAATCGGCACGCGTTTATCGATAAATTCGTATTGAGACATGAGGACCTCCTCTAACAAACTAAAACTATCAAACCTTTTGGGAAACATCGGCCAAACTACAGAGCACTGTGCTCAAGGCGTACTTCCACATCTTACCTCTAGTATACGCTATGGTGAAAGTTTATACTATGTAGAAATGTTACACTTTTGTGCAAAATTATGGTCAATCATCCCTCTCTAGATAACATAATATTGCCCATAACATTGTGAGTGACATTCTACATGATATTGTGGGTGAGTATATTTCAATAAGATTGAAATTACATAAATGCGTAATAATATTCCCATTGTACCACGAACGGGTAAATAATTCACCAACTTTTAGGGAATTAAAACAAAAGAAAAACGCGCGTCAATTTAAATAAAAACGTACATCAATTTAAATAAAAGAAAAAACGCACGCCCTCTAATGAGAACGTGCGTGTGTGAAGCTTTCACAAAGAATCATAACCCTCGAAGGATCAGATTATTTGTCACCCCAGATAAGTGTGTACACAGCGTATGCAGGAGTGCCTTGTTCAACCTTACGAGTAGATTTGTTAGGTTGTTCTTCTTTCACAACATAACCTTGTGGGTTATAAAGAGTTACCTTAACGTCTTTTACTTCGCGTTTTTTGTGGTTGAACTCTTCAGTTACGATGTAGTGGTAACCTTCGTAGTCCATAGCTTTGATGTCCAAAGTAGCTTTTTTGTCATCTTTTTTAACAGAATCGTTGTCGATAGACCAAGTGATACCATTGCTATCTGTACCTACAGTATACCAATTTGCCGCATCAACACTACCGATACCACCAATCAATAAAGCGCCTGCTGCCAAAACAGCTGCCAATGTTTTTTTCATATTTTTACCTCTCGAATTAAATACAAGAATACGAAATCTAGTATATTCGATAAAACTAAATATTTTATGAAAGACAAACGTGCTCAATTATTAGAATATCTATTCCAAACATTAAGACTTCACATAATAGGTAGACCGTCCCCCTCCTTTACGTTGAATACGACCATCCTTTACTAAAGCTCGTATAGCACCTTCAATGGAGCTATCGCTGAGATTTGGGCACCATTCTCTAATATCTTGCTTTGTGAAAGCCCCTAAATGGCTATCGATAGCTGCTTTCACCTGATCCATTGCTGAACCACTATTTGCCAGTATAGAACTGCGATCCTCAAAGTCATGATATGCGGCTAACAGCATTTGTAACCAATAGCGAATAAACGGTATCGGGCAGGAACTTTCATCATACCAAGTATCACTAGATTCGCGTAATGCCGCATAATACATATCCTTATTTCCTGCAATTTTGGCCTCTAACGATACATATTTACCTACCATAAAGCCGCTACGATACAACAATAATGTCGTTAACAAACGACTCATACGGCCATTCCCATCATTAAATGGATGAATACATAAGAAATCATGTATAAAAATAGGAATCGCTAATAACGGATCCACCTCACCATTGCCTACAACACGATTATATTCAGCACAAATCTGGTCGAGGGCCTCTGCTGTTTCATAGGGTGCTAGGGGAGTAAATAACACCTCGGTCCGTCCATCGGGATAGGTAGCACTAATATAATTCTGTACACTCTTTAACTGTCCACCCCGGGCATTGAACTGGTAATTATACAAAATCTTGTGTAGCTGCAAAATATGATTCCGAGACAATGATATGGAATCATAACTTTCATGGATAACATTTAAGGCATCACGATACCCCATAATCTCCTGCTCATCCCTATTTCGAGGCGTAGTCTTATCAGCTACCAACTGCCGAAGGCGCGTACTCGTCGTCACAATCCCTTCAATTGCATTCGACGCCTCTGTACTCTGCACCTTTGCCAACTCTACAAGAGAATCTAGTATAGCAGGACTCTGTGAAAGCAAAACCTCCTCCTTGCCATTCGCCCGGTAAATCCCTGCGATAAGACTTAAAATATCCATATCCCACGATAAAGACTGAATCCGACCATACTCAAAACGACGCATACACACACCTCCTTTCTACTCTAATCCCTTATAAATAAAATTATTCCCTTAAATTATACCATAAAATAAGGGAATAAATAATTTGGATACATTTAATTATACATGCAGAAGGGATTCTATCCCTTTGAGACCGACTTAGGTCACTACTCCCAAACGCAGATTTGGAAAGATTTCCTCATCAGGAAATGAGAAAACGGGTGGATATATCTCTAAGGGCGACTTAGGTCACTATTTCCCCTACGCAGTTTTGAATAAATTTAATCATACGTACAGAAAGGGTTCTATCTCTTTGAGACCGACTTAGGTCACTACTCCCAAACGCAGTTTTGGAAAGATTTCCTCATCAGGAGATGAGAAAACGGGTGGATATATCTCTAAGGGCGACTTAGGTAACTATGGAGACCGAAGAGATATATCCACCCGTTCATAACCGAAGAGGAAATTTACCAAATCAAGTGATACACGTGATCTAGGTTACTTCCTTCTTGTATTTGTACTTTTGTATTTGCCAATGTTTCAGAGCCAATCATATAGCCTTGTGGGTTATAAGTAGTCACATCAATGAGTTGTACTGTTTTATCAGCACGGTTGAATGTCATTGTGTAAATGGAGTGATCTCCATTTGAGTCTACGATCTTCAAGCGCAATGTAGCACGAGCATCGTTTTTATCAACGGAGTCATTGTCGATATAACCAGTACGACCATATTGATCTGTATCTAGAGCATACCAACTTTCAGCATGAGACACGCCCACACCAGCGCTAAACAATAAACCGGCTACCGCTAAACAAGCAAACCATTTTTTCATAACTATTCTCTCCTGACTATAAAATTCAAATAACCATGCAATCTGCATACCATAAATTCCCTACGCCTTCATTATAACACTAGAACTGCATATTCCTAATAAAAACTCTATAAACTGCATAATTAATATAAATCTATGAAGGACGATATGCAAAGCACTAATGGGCTTTAAATAATCTAACATTTTTAATAGCTGATATTCGCCCTGTAAGGTCAGCAAAACATAGAAAGCCCCGAACCGTTCTGAAAACGACTTAGGTCACTATGGAGGCTTTCAGGATAGTTCGGGGCCAAATACGTTCTGAGTATCTAAATAAACAGAGCGAATATAAGCTTCTATTAAATTGTTGGATTATTTACCCCATAGGGCATTCATAACTTCCGCACCCATGGTATCATCTTCAATTTTTGTAGGTTTTTGTGCTTCTTTGCTGGACAATAACGCTACGCCTGCAGCGCTGTATACTGTTGTATCAAGTTCTGTCCATGTTTTTTCTTTACGGTCAATGCGTACTGTGTAGATGTATGTGAAGCCTTCTACATTGTTAATTTTAACAAGTACTGTAGCCGCATCATCTGTTTTGTATACAGATGCATTATCGATGAACCATGCTGCATCGTCAGCATCAGCATCGATGTAGTACCAATCAGCAGCGCTAGCTTGACCAAAGCCGCCTAAGAATAAAACCCCTGCTGCAAACATAGCAGCTAACCATTTTTTCATATCTAAACTCCTTAACGCTAGAGACGACCATCTAAGATGGCCGCCCATAGTTTCTTACATATACTATTAATACAAATTATTCTGCTTCTTCGTCTTCGATTTCAGCACCTGGAATAACAGCAATACTAGCTACTTTATCACCTTCGTCGAGGTTTTGTGTTTTCACACCAGAAATAGCTTTGCCTTTCTTCACAGCAATATCGTTCATGTTGAAGCGGATGATTTTGCCTTGTTCAGAGATAAGCATAACTTCATCATCATTATGAACTACTTCTACAGCAACTACGTCACCTGTTTTGTTCGTAATCTTGAAGTTCTTAGAGCCTTTACCACCGCGTTTTTGCAATGTGTAAGCTTCCGCATCATTGCGTTTACCGAAACCTTCTTCGGAGATTGTAAACACTTGAGCTTCGCTTTCATCAGCATTAAGAACACCAGCGCCTACAACCACGTCGCCGGTATTGAGTTTAATACCTCGTACACCGTGAGCCGCACGTTTCATAAGGCGAACATCGCTTTCACTGAAACGAATAGCGATACCCAATTTAGTACCGATTAAGATATCTTGGTTACCAGTCGTTACGCTAACGGAAATCAAGCGATCTCCTTCGTCGAGGTTAATAGCGTTGAGACCAGAACGACGGATGTTGCGGTATTCTTCGATAGCTGTACGTTTTACAACGCCGAACTCAGTAACCATGAATAAGTTTACATCCTCATGGATACGTTCAAGGTCGATCATAGTTGTAACAGATTCGCCTACAGCAAGTGGCAACACGTTAACCATAGCGGTACCGCGAGAATTACGGGAACCTGCTTCTGGCACTTCGTATGCTTTGAGGCGATATGTACGACCAGTAGACGTGAAGAACAACAATGTATTATGCGTACGAACATGCATAATTTGCGTTACATAATCGTCTTCCTTCGTCTTCATGCCGATAACGCCAGCGCCACCTTTATGTTGGTTGCGATATACGTTCGCGTTCATGCGTTTGATATAACCTTGTTTAGTCAAGGTAATAACCATCTCTTCATCAGCGATGAGGTCTTCTACATCAAGGTCGGACGTATCGATAGTGATTTCAGAACGACGAGGGTCGCCGTATTTCTTCTTCATATCTTCTAGTTCTTCTTTGATGATTTGACGTTGACGCGCTTCGCTAGCCAAGATAGCTTTCAAATCTTCGATCAATGCCAACAATTCCTTGTATTCTTCTTCGATTTTTTCGCGTTCCAAGCCTGTTAAACGGCGTAGACGCATGTCGAGGATGGCTACCGCTTGTTTTTCTGAAAGCCCGAATTTTTGCATCAATGCGTTACGTGCGATTTCGTCAGTTTGGGAACTGCGGATTGTAGCGATCACTTCATCGATGTGGTCGAGAGCGATTAACAAGCCTTCCAAGATGTGAGCACGCGCTTCGGCTTTATTAAGCTCGAATTGAGTACGACGTACGATAACATCGAGGCGATGATCTAAGTAGTAACCCAATACTTCTTTCAAATTCAATACGCGAGGATGACCGTCTACGAGGGCCAACATAATCACGCCGAAAGATTCTTGAAGTTGAGTGTGTTTATATAATTTGTTAAGAACGATATCTGGTTGCACATCAGCGCGCAATTCGATAACGATGCGCATACCTTGACGGTCAGATTCGTCACGAAGTGCTGTGATACCGTCGATTACCTTATCACGGCTCAAGTTCGCAATTGTTTCGATAACGCGAGCCTTGTTAACTTGGTATGGAATCTCAGTCACTACGATTTTATGCTTGCCCTTCGCCATTTCTTCAATGGTTGCACGAGCGCGCATTTTTACGCTGCC
>OKVW01000704.1_pt1 | contig 17618 bp, 19 predicted proteins | sample 1606991 | NCBI WGS metagenome assembly OKVW01 (sample SAMN03281021, study PRJEB24777) | human gut metagenome | isolation source: fecal sample PR177 from 1 month old male Malay infant, vaginal delivered...
CGCAGCCAGTACGGCATGAAAGCTAATCTGGACCGGGAAACCGGCGTCTATAAATACGGTTACGCTAAACATATGCGTGACGCACTGCCTAACGCCTCGTTTCTGGGATTCACTGGAACGCCGGTTTCGGCAGAGGATCGTGATACCCGCGCTGTATTTGGCGATTACGTCTCGATTTATGATATTCAGGATGCGGTGGATGATGGCGCAACGGTGCCTATTCACTACGAATCCCGACTGGCGAAACTCGATCTCAATCATGAAGAACTGGCGGCGCTCTCCGATCAGGTTGATGAACTGATTGAAGATGATGAACTGGACCAGCGTGAAAAAACCAAAGGTGAATGGAGCCGTCTGGAAAAACTGGTTGGTGCAAAACCGCGTCTTCAACAGGTTGCCGCCGATCTGATCGCTCACTTTGAGAGGCGCAATACTGTAATGGACGGCAAGGCGATGATTGTCGCGATGAGCCGCGAAATCTGCGTCCATCTTTACGATGAAATTATTGCACTGCGCCCGGAGTGGCATGATGACGATCCTGAAAAAGGACAAATCAAGATCGTGATGACAGGTACAGCATCCGATAGGGCGATGCTGCAACCGCATATCTACAATAAACGTACCAAAAAACGGCTGGAGTCACGCTTTAAGAATGTGAACGACTCGCTAAAGCTGGTGATTGTGCGTGATATGTGGCTGACCGGCTTTGACGCTCCTTGCTGTCACACCATGTATATTGATAAACCAATGCGCGGTCACAACCTGATGCAGGCTATTGCTCGCGTCAACCGGGTATTCAAAGACAAGCCCGGCGGGTTGGTGGTGGATTACATCGGTATCGCCAATGAATTAAAGTTGGCGCTGAAAACTTATACCGATGCAAACGGTAAAGGTGATGCGACCATTGACGCTGAAGAAGCGCTGGCGATCATGCTGGAAAAACTGGATATCATCCATGGCATGTTTGCCAAAACAGCAACGTCAGCAGGTTTTGACTACACAGGCTTTGAGGCGCATGCACAGAAGCTGTTGGTGCCGGTTGCAAACTACGTACTTGGTCTTGAAGACGGTAAGAAGCGTTTTCTTGATAACGTACTGGCGATTACTAAAGCCTGGTCACTTTGCTGCACACTGGATGCGGCACAACCTTATAAGCTAGAGATTGCTTTCTTGTCTGCGGTGAAAGCGGCGATCAGCAAATTTACCAGCGTGGACAAAAAAATAAGCCAGGCTGAAAAGAACTCTGCCCTGAAACAGATTCTGGATAATGCCGTTATTGCTAACGGTGTGGATGATATTTTCACATTGGCTGGGCTGGATAAACCTAATATTGGCTTACTTTCTGATGAGTTTTTGCAGGAAGTCCACGATATGCCATATCGCAACCTGGCGGTAGAGTTGCTGGAAAAATTGATTAACGATGGTATCCAGTCCCGCACAAAAAATAACGTAGTGCAGGAGAAGAAGTATTCAGAACGTCTTCAGGCCGTATTGATTAAATACAACAACCGGGCGATTGAGACGGCGCAGGTGATTGAAGAGCTGATCCAGATGGCGAAGGATTTTCAATCCGCAATGGCGCGTGATGATGCGCTTGGCCTGAATCCTGACGAGATCGCCTTCTACGACGCACTGGCAGAAAATGAAAGCGCTGTCAGGGAATTAGGTGATGAAGTGCTTAAAAAGCTGGCGATAGAAGTGACGCTGAAGCTGCGCCAATCCACTACCGTTGACTGGCAGGTACGTGAAAGTGTACGTGCAAGGTTGCGTATCCTGGTTCGCCAGACTCTGCGCCGTTATAAATATCCACCCGATAAAACACCGGGGGCGGTGGAGTTAATTTTAAAACAAGCGGAAGTTATTTCGAATCACTGGACGATGTGATTTTTGGGCCAGCAGCATTGGGCTGTTGGCTGATATTTTTTTGTGACAAATATGACTACAGAACCGTTACCTAAGAAAGCCAATATTTATAAATCGATGTTTTATTTTTTCTTTAGTAAGGAAAGATTTATTACGCTTGCTGCTATTAACAGTATGGCATTTGATCTTGAAAAAGATGAATACCGAAAGAAGCTTGAAGAGGGAAACTACAGCTTAAACCCTGATGACCATAAATATCATCTCGAAGAATGTTACAATAATTTAAGAAAATCCCTTTTTGTTTCAGTGTTAATAATGTTGGGCGTGCTTTTTATAGTGGCTGCGATAGGGTTTTATTCAGGGGAGTTTCAGATTTCCTATTCATTAGCCTGGAAAGAAGCTATTAGTGCCTCCGGGATATTTGTTCTATCATGGGCTACATTATTTCAATTAGGTTGGGGTAGCCCATCATGGAAAAGACAACGGCTTGACGAATTAGTTGAAATAGCGATATTTAGGCATGCTTTTATAGCTGGGGCTTTTTTAAGTTTATTATATTTTGCTTTATAAGATGAGATTCTATTAATGGCAAAGACATCAAAAATATCGACCCTACACGGATTTATGACATGGGTGAAAAAAATAAGCGGTTTTAGTGATGCCGGGCCTGAGAAGGTTGCGTTGCTCTATCGAGGACATGCCAATAGAAAATGGCAACTTCAACCCAGTATCTATCGCGAAGATGGGCAAGGAAAAAGCTATCGTGCGCATGAGTATGAGTTGTATCAGGAGATGTTGCGTCGTAATCCTGATGCTTTTGGCCCTGATAAATCAATTTTCGACCGATTAATCCGAATGCAGCATAACGGATTACCGACTCGTTTATTAGATCTTACAGAAAATCCATTAATAGCATTATTTTTTGCTTGTGAGAATGAATTTCATGAAGATGGTGAAGTATTATTATTCAGGCAAATAAGATCAATTATAGCATATCCACATGCAATACCTGATGCTTCGCTGGCTGGTTTAGAACGTAAATTGCAATTTTCTTTCTTGGGGAGAATGATCCATGATCGCTTGGATGAATTTTTGAAGATTAATGAAAAGAGTAAGTGCGAGTGCATCAGCGTTGAGAAAGAATATAGGAAATTAATACAAGGTTGCAGAGGAATATTAATGCATATGTATTCCAATGTTGATCGTGACGATCTTATATCTATATCCGTTTTTCTTAATAATATTAATGATGCTATTAATTCCTTTTGTAACGAAAGTAACCCTGAGTCCTTAAAAAATGAATGTGCTAGTGATGAAATTTATCTAAAAACCAAACTATTTGTTCTTGATTTTGAAAGTGCATACCGACGAATTGTAAATGCGATAATCTCTGATTTTTCTGAAGATATTGGAATAACATATAATCGATATATTAATATTGGTAATTTCGTATCTCAATTTACAACCTTTAATTTTGTGTATCCACAATTAAACAACGAAAGAATTAAACGCCAGCAGGGGTTATTCATTATCTGGCCTCCAATGGAAAATAAAAACTGGGGCGTTGAGAAGTTTTGTTGCCCTTCACGAGTATTGATAAAAGCAGATGCCAAAAAGAAAATATTAAAAGAGTTGGCTTCGTTAGGAATAACTCGTAGCTATTTGTATCCAGAACTTCCGGAGCAAGCTAAAGATATTAAAGAGCTGTATCCGCCGTTATAGTTATTCTGAAGACTCATGTGTAAGCTGCTGGTTAAGCGGCCCACCTGTCTTGGACTTCACTTTAAGAAGTGAATCCTCTGAATTGCTAGAAGTAGTGCAGTCTGGCTATGTTGGATCGGTTGGTATCTGCGTTACGTCACCCAGCAAATCTTTGTATTCTTTCTCGGAGAACAAGTTTCGAATCAGCTTCCCGAGACGACCTGAATTAGGATCGCGGGTTATATTCCTACAGACCTGAAGAAATTTGTCTAACCCGCTTCCGAAATGCTCTTCATATGTTTTTCTATGGATGCAAAAATCCAGCATTAGTAATACGAATGAACGCATCTCTGAATATTCTCTAGTTTTTATTATGGACTCAATATCCTCCTCTGTAGCTGATTTAAAAGCTATAGTTTGGCGTGAGCCCCAAGCACTATGCTCGGCCACGTATTGGCAGGCATCATAGATAGATGTATTGGCTTGAATGCTGTGCTTTTGTTTTTCAAACACATCTATGATGCGAGGATGAAGATGTAGTGAATGACGAACTAAATTAAAGTACTTAATATCTTCCGTATTATTAGATTGTTGAAATTTTGAAATCCATTGAGTTAGGACAGAATGTATTATATCTTGACAGTCAGAAAGTTCAGAAAGAATTTCGCAATATGAACTAACTGTCTGTGCGCTCAATAAATATGCACGATTTGATATTTTGGTTGCCATGTCACGTAGTTGCGTTTCACTTAAGGTATGGTCCCAGATAAAACGATCTCTAAATATATGAAACTCATAATTGGCATTCATCTCATCAGATTCTCGTACGTAGCGATCAATTATCTTTGCAACCTGTGATACATCGAACATCCCAGATTGTAAAAATTCAACAATCAAAAATTCATATTCATCACAAGTTGTAACTCCGGTTTCGTTTAGAAGTAACTTCCATCTCGACTGTTGCTTCTTACTCTCTGTTGTTAATTCCTTTTCCGCACTGTCCTTTTCCACGCCAAGTATGTCGTGCATGGCATTGTGAGATAAAATAAAGTCAAGATCAGGGCTGTCATCAATACCCTTATAGTGAATTGCCGAGAGCAAGACGGTTGAAGGAATCACCCGGGCAAGAACTGTATCTGTTAGCTCGCGACGACCACCCAGGACATAATTGATCACCTTGATGATTTTTCTGATAATGCGAATATTAGTTAATTTGCAAGATACTGCTGATTTTTTAATATGCTCTGAATAATCTGAAGGAGTCAGTGAAATGGCAATGTCAAAAGCTTCATACGCTGAGGTTGTTAATTTTAATTCTTGATCGATGACCTTCTCGCGAAGAGTATCCCATACAATCCGCTGTGCAAGCTGATCCGTATTTAGAATAAGCATAAAGCGACATTCATATTGTTGAGTGAACTCATCAATAAAACCTAATAACTCGTCTATATTCAATTTTTCGTGTTTGCGTTCGATATCATCAATAACTATAAGTTTTTTTCGAAGCATTGCTGGAGCGAAAATTAGACCTAGATCATTTAGAGCCCCAAACCCTTTGTGAAAACCTTCCAAAACTTTAACACTTGATGCTACTGTTTTTTTCGCACTGTCCCAAAATCCAGGGTTGGCTTCAATAGCAGGTACCGCACTTTGGATCAGCTTCATTTTCACTTGTTCTATGCCTGACAGACCAAACAGAGATACGTAAAGCGCCCCTTTGACCATATCATCACCAGACGATGATTTGATCTGCTCCCACATGTAGCTTTTGCCTGTACCCCATTTACCTGAGAGCGAAATAACCTTGTTATCCTTATCAGCAAGCAATTGCTCCAACTGTGTTTTTGTTGATTCTAACGTCATGCATCGCTCCTGATACTTGTTTTTATTCAAGATACATCAGACGGTTGGCTGCGCAACAAAATTTATATAACTCAAGATGGATGATCTTACTCAGCAGCAATGCCCTCGGGCAGCATTCACATTGATCACCTGATTTCGAATTTTTTTCAAACCCATATCACCCAACAGAACCTAGGCCGGAACCACTTTCGTAGTGGTTCCGGCCTTCTTTTTATCTGCCTGATGGCAAAGGAGTGATATGGATCTGAACACCCAATATGAAGACTACGAAGAAGACCCGGATGAGGATACTGACGAATCCACTGAAACCGCCCACCCGCGCTCTTTTCACTCCATTGTCGGCTGGCTTTACGACAAAGCCGTCAGCGGCATAGCAGGTATTGAGTCCGCTGAAATGCTTGCCTCCCGCTATCTGGAAGACGCCAACGGATATGTGCACCTTGCTGCTCGCAACATGATCCATTGGGAAAGCATCAAAGCTGGCAGTAGTGGCTTTCTCTCTGGTATCGGTGGGGTAGTGGCTTTGCCAGTCACGCTGCCGCTTAACATTACTAGCGTGCTGTTTCTCCAGACTCGATTGGTGGCGGCGATCGCTTGTCTTGGGCAACATCGATTGTCCGACGAACGTATCCGTGCGCTTGCTGGATTGTGTCTGTGTGGCAATGCGGCGAAAGCGTTATTGCAGGAACTCTCCTTGCAGGTCGTTGATCGCTGGACCGCAGTCGTCACACAGCAGGTCACGGAGAAAACCCTTGCGCTATTGGCAACTCGCGCGGGGCTGGTCAGTGCGGAAAATATGGTGCGCCTGGTGCCTCTGGCCGGGGGGATCGTCAGCGGTGCGGTGGATATGCTGTCCACCCGCACCATTGGTTGCATTGCCTCAACTACCTTTCTTAAGGCGTCACCTCAACCCGAAGGACTTCCCCGATGAACTCGAACCCAGGCGCTGTTGTAAAAGGTCTCCTTCTATTGCTGTTCTTTCTGGTGATTTTTAGCGTTCCTGAAAAACCACAACAGGAGCCGAAAACATCCTGATCTTTTACGGACACTGCTGGTGGTCCATCATCAAAGGCCATACCTCCTGCGGGACGTATGGCCTTTCGCTTTTATGCCCAAAAGGAAATCTCACTATGACCCGATTATCCACCCTCTACGGCGCGGCAACGTCCATTCGCCGCGATCGCCCGTTAACCCACGATGAAATGATGCGCGTTGTTCCAGGCGTCTTTGGCGACGACAAACATGAATCACGTAGCAGTCGTTATACCTATATCCCGACCATCACTGTACTGGAAAGCCTGCAACGCGAAGGCTTTGAGCCTTTCTTCGCCTGTCAGGCCCGAGTGCGTGATCCGGATCGCCGTGAGTACACAAAGCACATGTTGCGCCTGCGTCGCGCCGGGCAAATCACTCAAAAGGAAGTGCAGGAAATCGTGCTGCTCAATAGCCATGACGGCACCAGTAGCTATCGCATGTTGCCGGGGATGTATCGTCAGGTCTGTTCGAATGGTCTGGTTTGCAGTCAGTCATTCGGTGAAATCCGCGTGCCGCACAAAGGCGATGTGGTGGGGCAGGTGATTGAGGGGGCGTATGAAGTGCTTGGTGTGTTCGATCGCATCGAGCAGGGCAAGGAAACTATGCAGGCCATCACACTCTCGCCTGAAAACCAACAAGCCTATGCCCACGCTGCGCTGACGTACCGCTATGGCGAAGAGCATCACCCGGTAACAGAAATGCAGATATTAACCCCCCGTCGCTGGGAGGATAAGAAAGATGACCTGTGGACGACCTTCCAGCGCGTGCAGGAAAACCTGATAAAAGGCGGTCTGAATGGCCGCTCGGCACAGGGAAAGCGCCGTCACACCCGTGCTATTCAGGGCATTGATGGTGATATCAAACTTAACCGCGCCCTGTGGGTACTGGCAGAAAATATGCTGCCGCTGGTCTCTTAAGGAAACGCTATGTCTGAACTGATATTGACCCCCGTTTTTTCAGCCAATGAGCAACGCGTTATTCGCCGGGCGCTGCGTCTGCTGGAGAAATACCAGCGTCACCCCGGCGAGCAGTTTCTTGCTACGACGTTTACGAAGGTCTGGTTACAACTAAACCTGGCGCAGCAGGAGCGAGAGGCTTTTATGGTGCTCTACCTCGATAACCAGAATCGCCTGCTGGCATATGAAACCCTCGCGCTCGGTACTATTAATCACGTTGAAGTCTATCCCCGCGAAATCGTGAAGTCCGCACTGCGCCACAACGCGGCAGCGGTGATCCTTGCGCATAACCACCCTTCGGGAACAACAGAGGTGAGTCGACAGGATAAACACATCACCGACCAGATAATCAAAGCGCTGGCGCTGGTGGATGTGCGCGTGCTGGATCACTTCATCGTCGGCGCTGGTGACATCGTTTCCTTCGCTGAATGTGGCTGGCTGTAACAACATGGGAGGTAGTCATGCAACAAAAGTCTGTCTGGGGACTGCGCGACGATATTACCCCGTCATTTGGCGCACGGCTGGTGCAGGAAGGCAACCAGCTTCACTACCTTGCCGACCGTGCCGGGTTCTGTGGCGAATTCACACCAAAGCAGGTAAAAGCGCTGAATGCGGCCTTTCCAAAGTTTGTAAAACGGATGGAAGCCGGGCTGAAAAGCGGCGAATTAGATCCGCGCTGTTCCCGCCGTTTCACCCTCACTCTGAATGGCCTGACCTGCGAAGCCGATACCAACGGCAGCTACGGTTATGTCTATCTGACGATTTACCCGGTCGAATAAACAAGGAAATTACTATGCAACACGCACTATCACTGCCTTCACCGGCGGCGGCTTTGTCACGCCCGTCACCTGTCGAAGCCTGGCAAAAACTGCTGGCGTACCTGTTTGAGCGCCACTATGGACTGGAACTCAACGACACGCCGTTTAGCGATGATTCAGTCATTCAGGAACATATTGACCGCTCCGTGTCGCCGATGGACGCCGTGAATTTCATTGTGGAGCGTTGCGGCCTGGTTCGCATCGACCGGCAGGGTTTCACCGCCAGTGAACAGGAGCCGTATCTCACCCCGCTGGATGTCCTGCGTGCCCGCCATGCCACCGGCCTCAGCCGTGTGGCCTTTCCCGTAGCGTCTTAATACAGCTATCGGGCCACTGACAGGTTGCGTCAGCGGCATAAGGTACGCTGGGTAAGTCTGATTATCCGGAGATGAAAATGATTGTTTATCAGCGAATTAATGGCGCTGAGTGGCGCAATATCTGGGTTGTCGGCGACCTGCATGGTTGCCACGGCCTGCTTATGAAGAAGCTCAAAAGCATCGGGTTTGACACTGAACAAGATCTGCTGATTTCAACTGGCGATCTGGCCGATCGTGGTAAGGAAAATGTGGAATGCCTAGCGTTACTGACCCGCCCATGGTTCCGGGCGGTGCGCGGCAACCACGAGCAGATGATGCTGGACTGCCTGCTGTACAACGGCAACGAGGCCCATTGGGTAATGAACGGCGGCGGCTGGTTCTTTGAGCTGAAGCGCGAACAGGAGCGGCAGGTCAGAACTCTATTGCCGCAGATCGTCGCGCTACCTCTGATCATCGAAGTCGCCACGCTGGGCAAAACGCACGTTATCTGCCATGCCGATTATCCTGGCAAGCATTATGGGTATGGTAAGCCAGTGAATGAAGATGACGTGATGTGGAGCCGGGATCGCATTACCACGTCGGATCATGGACAGGTTGAGACCATCAGCGGCGCTGACCAGTTCATCTTCGGCCATACGCCGCTTCATCTGCCGTTGCAATTTGCCAACCAGCATTACATTGATACCGGGGCCGTCTTCACCGGCAATCTGACGTTATTGCAAGTTTAGGGAGGTGAGTCGCAGCTGTAATGGAATGAGTGCAAACTCGCGATATTTCCTGCTAGCCGCTTTCCCGATTTACCTTTCTCACCTTCTCACTCCCCTTATTCACCGCATAATGCGCCTGCCACTCCCGGCAGGCGCGTTTGCTTTTATATGGACAAATATCATGCAAACAGAAGCTGAAGTCTTAACCGACCATAACGAGCTGATTTGTTCGACCAGTATCGAGCGTATCGTGTCGGGGCGCGACGCTGCGCTGCAACAAATTGAGACGCTGATCCTCCAGCTTGACGCTATCTCGCGGCTGACGTCGGAGATTGGTGGTGACGTGGCGGATCACTGGGCGATGCGTCAGGGCCATTCCTTCGACTGTTGGCTGGTGCAGCCGGTGGATAAAGCGATGCCGGTAATCACCCGTAATATCGACCGCAGCATCTGGCGTGACCTGATGCTCAAATCCGGGATGCTGACGTTGATGGATGCCGAAGCCCGCAATCAGTGGGCGAAAAATCTGGAAGAGGGCGATCTTCCAGCTATCAGCGAAGCCAATATTCTCAGCACCTTTGAGCAGTTACATCATAACAAGCAGGAGGTATTCGAGCGTGGCATTATCAACGTGTTTAAAGGATTAAGCTGGGACTACAAAACCAACCATCCCTGCTACTTTGGCAAGCGGATGATCATTAACAGCTTAGTGAAGCATGACAAATGGGGCTACAGCCTGAACTGGGGCTGGCGACGCGATCAGCTCGCCGATCTGGAAAGGATGCTGTGCCTGCTGGATGGCAAAACCATTCCCGATAACCGGCATGATGTTTCCATCCGGTTTATGGATTTTGTTCGCGATAACCCGCATGAGCAGGTGTTCGAAGACGATCTCTTTACCATTCGTTATTTCCAGAAGGGAAGTGGGCATATCACCTTTAAGCGGCTGGATCTGGTAGAGAAGATGAATGATATCGTGGCGAAGCACTATCCGGGCGCGCTGCCAGCGAAATGAAATGTCGTATGTTTGCTATCAAAAATGTCGTATGTTTGCTAATCTGTATGCAGTGACTCAGGAGGCGAATATGACGATAAAAGCACGCATTCAGTCACGACTGAAACGCTCAAAACACTATGTATTCACTCGTGACGATTTCAAAGATATTGCAGGCTATGATCAGGTCGGCAGGGTATTGCGCGATCTCATTAAAGAAGGGCAACTGCTGAAGGTGGGGTATGGCGTATACACCAAAGCACGCCAGAACAGCATCACCGGTAAGGTCATGCCCGCAGCGCCAGGAGGCTCTTCAGCGGTGATTGTCGAGGCGCTGGAACGCCTGAAGGTACGCTATCGTTTTGCCGGAGCAACGCAGGCATATAACAGCGGTGAGTCCACGCAAATCCCGGTATCACCAGAGATCAGAACATCTTCGCGTTTTAAGCGCGCATTATCCATAGGGAACAGTAAATTAAATGGATGATTTAACCACTCTGTTTTCCGATGTGGCGGATGCGCTGGGTATTGAGTCCGTCGCGATTGTGGAAAAAGACTACTATATGCCACTGAAAAGTGAGAGACGTTATCAGGTTATCCAGGTCGGTCTTGCCGATGTGGATGTTGGTCGCGTGGTGAGTCACTCGGATATGGTAGATTTTGCCAATCGTTTAAAGGAAGCCTGACAAGCAGAGAAGTTACTCCCTCCGATAATCGCCCCTCATTGCCATTTGCTTAAATCTTCCCCATACTAGATACATGTGTTTACTACACGTGTAATTTCAGGAGACCCTATGCCGGGTATGAGTGTACGACATAAAAAGACAGTCAGCGTCACGCTGGAACCTGTACTGCTTCAGCAAGCCCGCGATGCCGGTGTCAATCTGTCTGCGGTGCTTACTGCTGCATTGAAAGAGGAACTCAGTGCTACAGGTGTTGAGCGCTGGAAAGCTGAAAACAAAGCAGGTTTGCAGGAGCTCAATCGTATTACTGATGAGCACGGCCTTTTGTCGGACGATTACAGGACGTTTTAACCATGCAATACGTGGTGTATCGCAATAAAGGCAACAGTCAGGCGTATCCCTATTTACTGGACGTGCAGAGCGATATTATTGAAGAGCTGCACACCCGTATGGTTATCCCGCTGTTTCCAGTGAGTCGGTTGGTTAATCGCCCCGTTAAACGCCTGACGCCCACGCTGAATGTGGAAGGTAATGACTATCTGGTGATGACTCACGAAATGGCGAGTATCAGGCTTTCGCAGATTGGTGATGAGGTGATGGACGTTCGTTCCCACAGGCAAACCATCAAAAATGCTCTCGATTTTATTTTTGACGGGTTCTGAATAGCTTGCAGGTTAAATGGAGAGTTGTTCACCATTCTATCGCTGTAGCAGGGTAGGACTTGACGCGCTGGAGCCAGTGGAAGAATATGACGAGTGATTTTTGAATTAGCTGATTTTCCAGAGAATCGCGTTGAGTATACATGTGAGTATATATAGCGATTCTCTGTTTTTATAATGTCATCTATTTCAGTTAGTTATGGCGTAAAATGCGGTCCGGCCTTCGATCCGGGCCATAAGTGTACTCCTTGCAAAAATGCGTCAAGATTCTGTTGTGGTTTATTTTGGTGTCTCATATGCTACCAATGTCAAGATGATTATTTTTTGGGGGATGTGATTGTAAGTATCCCGCATAATCGTGCCATTCACATTTAGAGATCATCCGGCATAATCAATCTGCCAACGAAGGAGATCGCTATGCGTAAAGCCCGTTTTACTGAGCATCAGATCATCGCTGTGATTAAGTCGGTTGAAGCCGGACGAACCGTTAAAGATGTCTGCCGGGAGGCTGGTATCTCTGAGGCCACCTACTACAACTGGAAGTCCAGATACGGCGGCATGGAAGCTTCTGATATTAAAAAGATCAAGGATCTTGAGGACGAGAACCGGCGTCTTAAACAGATGTTTGCCGATCTCAGTCTTGAGAACCGGGCGCTGAAAGACGTTATCGAAAAAAAGCTTTAAAACCAGCCTTTAAGCGTGAGCTGGTCACTCATCTGATAACGACGTTCGGACTCAGTATTCGTCAGGCCTGCCGGAGTCTCAATCTGAGCAGAACGGTTTACCATTACCGCCCGGATACCACGCGTGATGAGCCTGTTATTGCCGCATTGCAGGCGGTGGCTGAACGATACCCACGATATGGTTTTCCGAAGCTTTACCAGGTTCTGCGGCGGCAGGGATATCCGTGGAATCACAAAAGGCTCCACCGTATTTACTGTCTGCTGAAGCTGAATTTTCGCCGTAAAGGCAAGCAACGGCTGCCGGTACGCAATCCCTCACCACTGGCTACACCGGAAGCGCTGAACCAGAGCTGGTCTGTCGATTTTATGCATGATGCGCTGGCCTGTGGCCGTCGTTTTCGCACGTTTAATGTCGTAGATGACTTTAACCGTGAGGCGTTGTCGATTGAAATCGATCTGAATCTGCCAGCTCTGCGCGTGGTCCGTGTACTCGACAGGATCGCGGCAAACCGTGGCTATCCGGTCATGCTACGCATGGATAATGGTCCGGAATTTATCTCACTGGCACTGGCTGAATGGGCAGAGAAACATGCCGTAAAACTGGAGTTTATCCAGCCGGGTAAGCCGACGCAGAACGCTTTCATCGAGCGTTTTAACAGGACATACCGTACAGAAATACTCGATTTTTATCTGTTCAGAACACTGAATGAAGTGCGGGAAATCACGGCAAGATGGGTGTCAGAATATAACTGTGAACGCCCTCATCAATCACTGAACAATATGACGCCGGAGGAATATCGGCAACACAATCATTTGGCCGGGATCTCAAAAAATGCCTGGAACTAAAACGGGTCTATTTACATGCCCTGCTCCCATAATCTCTCATAATAACTTTTGCTGAATTTCATTCCATCGACAGCATAAAAATCACCATCAAAGGATATCTTTTTCCCAACACCAAGGTAGCTTAATTTATTTGATGCAGCTTGCCCTATAAGAGGAGTTATCGAAGCTGCAATGATCTCCAGGCCCTGCTTCGTTTCGGTGTAGCTTTCTGCGGTCTGACGATCCACCCCTTGGGTGACCATGAAATAGGTAATCATGGCGTCTTTCACCTGCTGCTGATTCTGTGCATCAACACTGGTGATATTCAACAGGTTTACTATCTGACCATAAGCATCCGCATATTGTTGGCTTACCTTCGAGTTATACGGCCCGGTTTCATACTCACCTTTAGCCGCGATGACTTCCAGTCTCGCACTCGCGCAAGCCGCACTGCCTGCCGCACCATTTCCGCAGGCCTCGATCACCTTCTGGTCGCTGGCGATATCCTTTTCACGCAGTTCATTGATTTTCTGCTGTGCTTTCTCACGCTCTGTCGGGTCGTTGCTGTTGAGTTTGAGCTTCGCTAACTCAAGCTCTGTCTTCTCTGACACGCTCAGGTAGTTATTCTCAACAACAACTCTCTCTGAGGCGGATTCAGCAGCCTACGAAGAGTTTTTCCAGCACACTAAGCAGGTTAGAAGTACTTTCCCCACTGTATTTTGATGGAAAGGCACCAGTGCCCCGATACGCGGTTTTGCTCCCCGATTTCCATTTCTCTGTGCTATTAAAGAGCATGCTCTCAAAGGACTACGAACTATTCCTGCCACCCCAGTATGCATTTGAACAGTAACTGGCTGGAAGAGGCTGGATTCAGCACCAACACCCCGGTCACGGTCAGTGTGGAGCCGCGAAGGCTGGTGAGCGAGCCGGTTAAGGGTTGACTGTAAAAAAGGTCCCGGCGCGATTTAACCGGGATCTTTGTTTATTCAATGGGCGTTGCTACATATTCATCAAGGATATGAACATTTTCAACATGACAGTCAGGATAAATCCATTTAGCCCAATTGGTAATAACCCATTCTGTACTTAATGCTCTACCTTCGGTTGACGCACTTTCGATGGGTAAAGATATCAAAATCAAGCCAGCTTTATGACCAGAAGATACAACTAAACCATGAGTTTCAAATAAATCTATGACCATAAAATCAACCCATTCTTCATATGGCCAAACAGCAGGTAACCTAAAGACAGTTCCTCGTTTAATGGATTTGTTTTTATAATCAATAAGTTTCATTATTTCACCTTAAGATCATGACCACCTGACTTATCTATGCTGTTAGGGATTTTTTGCATAGAGAAATCAACTTCGCCCAAATGCTTACCTTTCGGGCTAACAGCCTCAAATCGCCCATGCTGAGTATCAAGCGCATATAAATTTCCATCAACTCCGCGATAGACATCTCGATTATTTAGTTTGGTCAACCTATTGTCTTTCACCATGCCTTGTTCAACGATAACTTTATTAACTGTTTCTTTTACAATAGCTACTCGTTCTCCTGGTGGAAGCTTGGACAGGCTCGCTTCGAAAGCACCAACAGTATTCCCAGTAGCAATTTTTACAGTTGGATCAACCAATTTTCCAGCATTTGGTAATTTCTTACCGGGCAATATAATCCCGGCCAGTAACCCACCTGTCGCTTCCAGCGCAGCCTGATTTCCGCCAGCCGCCTGTTTAACCGTATCCGCTATCGCCGACCAGGTTTCACTCTTCATCAGCGCAGTAACGGTATCCGCCACCGCCTGATTCTTCCCGGCAAGGTCGCTCATCGCTTTGCTGCAGTAACTGTCGCCCACTGCACAGGAAGCCAGCGTCATCGCCGCATCAGCAGCATAATCCGCTGAGCCTAGTGCTGCATCACCGGTATCAGCGAGGGCATTGATAATACCGTTCGCGATGGAAGAGGTTGTACCGTCACCCAGCTTTTCCCTGACCTGATTTTTCAGGGATTCAGCAGCCTGTTTTGCCGCTTCGCGGGCACGATCACCACTGAGCGAGTTATTCTCAACCGCATTCTTACCGCTCTGCGCGCCTGTAGCCGCTGACGCGGTACTGTCACCGGCAATGCCGCCTGCCATCCCTGCAGATATTGTTGCCAGGGTGCTTATCGTCTGTTTCTGCTCTTCGCTGAGCTCAGACTGCTTCACACCCGGATACAACATTCCGGCAATCGCTCTGGCGGCCAGTTCTCCCGTTGCAGCACCTGCTGCACCGGCAGCAACATTGTTTCCCTGCATTGCCGCGACCGCGCCGCCCAGAATTGCATGGGCGATGGCGTTTACTGCCGGATTACCCTCTGTGGATTTCAACAGATGAGCCAGCTCCGGTGCCGAAGCTCCCGCCAGTGCTGCGCCAACGTCACCGCCAGCCAGCCCCTGAAGCGCTGCTGTCGCGGCCTGAATACCCCGCTGGATATCGCTGCCGGTACCGTACTTCGCCATTTCATCCTTGTAGGCCTGAGAATTGCGTAACTCTGCAAGGTAATTCTGACGCTCTAGTTCAGTTGCATTCTCCGGAAGCGTGGCTTTAGAATCACTTTTGGCTTTCTCCAGCGCATTCAGCTCACCCATTGTGCGGGCGATATCCGCCACCTGGTTGCCGATGTCGCTAATCATCCCGATTTCTTTCAGGCGGTTCTGCTCCTTCTCCTTGTCAAAAATCGGGCTGATGCTGTCGTTGGCATGCTCCGTGTCGCGGCTCAGGTTCGCCACGTCCTGCTTCTGGTTAGCCTTGTCGCGGATGGTGATGGTGCCGTCTGCGACAGCCGCCTGCGTGGTGCCTTCCGCGTGGCCGCTGTTACCCGCCACCGAAATCATCCCGCCCGGCATGTTGCCCTCAAACTTATCGCCAAAGCTGCCGCCACCGCTGAGGCTGATGCCCGAGTGCCGGGTCTTGAAGTCGGCTTCGTTGTGGATATCCGTGAAGCCGAGCGTTCCGGTATCGAGGCTGTTTTTGTCCGCCGTGGCGGTGGAGGCGATAACTGCGCCATTGAGCTGCGTATGGTTGCCGACGCTGATATCGAAGCCGCCGTCACCGGCAAACATCCCGGTCTGCCCGGACACGGAGTCGAAGCGGCTCTTCATCTTGTCCTGACTGGCGCTGATGTAACCTGAGCCGCTCATAGAACCAAAGGTGAAGCTGCCGCCAGCGGCTACGCTGTTCTGTTTGCTGTCGTAGTCATTGTTATCCTGCTGGCTGCTCATCAGCAGGTCACGCCCCACGTCTGCGGTAATTTTATCGCCACTGACCTGCGCACCGTTCAGTACCGTATCGCGGCCACTGTTGATGGTGACGGTTTTCCCGCTGTCGATGGTGGTTTCAGTCCATTCGGTGCCGTTGCCTTTCTCGTTACCTTTTGAGGCGTTGACGTTGGCAAAGATGCTGATGCCGGCTCCGCTGCCACCGGCACCAATGCTGACCCCCACGCCGCCACCACTGCTGCTGTTCTTACCGGTGGTTTTTTGCGTGTTTGCAGCACCAAGGAGCAGAACATCATTCGCGGCATCCAGAGTTGTGTTGCCGCCAGCCTTAAGCTGACTTCCGGCAATCACAATATCCCCACTGTTGACGTCCTTGTTTTTACCGGTCGCGATAACCGACAGGTTATTCCCGGCATTGAGCGTGCTGCCGGATACCGTGTCACTCTCTGAATGCTGTTGTGATTTTGATTTCTGGGTAGTGAGCGACAGGCTGACACCCATCGCATTCGGATCACCGGTTGCGGAAGCCATTGCCGCTGCCTGTCCGGCCTGGACACCAGATAACGCTGTTTTAGTGGCCTGCAGTGCCCTGAGACGACGGTCACTTGTCTCTTTCGTCTCCTGCGCATTAGTGACAGCATTATTGATGGTGCTGCCCACTGTGCCGGAGAGGGCAACAGTCAGCCCGCTTTTCTTCTGCTCAAATGTCTCGTCCACAGTACGACGATCATGACCCGGGTCAATCACCACACTGTCACCGGTAATGCTGATATCCCGGTTCGCAATCACATCCGAACCGCTGATATGCGCCTGGTTACCCGCGATGATGCTGACGTTACCGCCCGTACTACCCACCGTGGAGGCGCTCTGGCTCTGGGTCGTTCCGGCCTCACGACGGTCATGGGTGGTTTTACTGCTACCGATGGTGAAGCCGATACCGCCTGTACCCATCAGGCCGGATTTTTTCACTTCCTTAAAGCGCCATGAAGTATCGGTGTTGGTGGCGGCGGATATATCCACATTATTACCCGCGCTGAGCGCCACATCACTGTCCGCCACCACATCAGAACCTTTCACGGCCAGGTTGTTACCGGCGTTTACCGTGACGCTGTTTCCAGACAACAGTGACCCGGCTTCACGGGTGGCGCTGTCTTCCTCAATCTTGTGCGTGGTTTTCTTGCTGAGGAAGCCACCACTTTTCTTCTTCGTCTCTTCGTAGTGATAATCGCTTTCTGTGGCGGTGGTCAGTGTAACGT
>OKVW01000709.1_pt1 | contig 17489 bp, 18 predicted proteins | sample 1606991 | NCBI WGS metagenome assembly OKVW01 (sample SAMN03281021, study PRJEB24777) | human gut metagenome | isolation source: fecal sample PR177 from 1 month old male Malay infant, vaginal delivered...
CAGTCAGTTCCTCCTCCTCGCCCTCCTTCAGACCGGACTCTTCTATCTCATTGATCTCAAAACGCAGAAAGTCCCGTTCACGGATTCTGCTCTCCTCGTCAACTCCAAAATCTTCCAGTTTCTCTTTCAAAATCCGGTACTGTTCGTAATTGTCTGCCGTTTTCTCTTTTAAAGGCTGGGTTTTTACCCTGACATAGGCGTCCAGAATCTCCAGATGTTTGGATTTGTACAGAAGGGATTGATGTTCGTGCTGGCCGTGGATGTCCAGCAGCAGGCCGGTGATCTGGCGCAGCCTGGCCGTGGTCAGGGTCTCGTCGTTGACCTTGCTGATACTTCTGGCCGGCATGATCTTACGGGAAATGATGAACAGGCCGTTTTCATCGGGAATGGCGTCCAGCTCTGCCAGCTCCTTAAGCTTCTCCCCTGATTCCACGGAAAATACCAGTTCCACATAGGCATAGGGCGCGCCCTGGCGGATACAGCCTCTGGGCGCTTTCCCGCCCAGGGCTATACCCACGGAACCGATGATGATGGATTTACCGGCGCCTGTCTCGCCGGTGAGGATATTCAGGCCCTCCCGAAATTCTACATCTGCTTTCTCAATAAGGGCAAGGTTCTTTACATGAAGCTCCAGTAACATAGATCCCCTTTCCGGGCCTAAGGCCCATTGATCCTAATCCTCCACCATTTTTTTGATTTTCTCCATCACAATAATGGTGTCATCTACACTGCGGATGGCACACATAATGGTATCGTCCCCGGCAATACAGCCCACGATCTCATGAAAATGGATGGCATCCAACGCAGCGGCCACTGCCATGGCCATGCCGGATACGGTCTTGATCACCAGAATATTCTGGGCCATGTCCATGGACATAAAGCCGTCCTTCAGAATCCGGATAAACTTCACTGCGGAGGTGCCTCTGGGGCTTTCCAGCACCACATAGCGCTGCCTTCCGCTGTCCGCCTGGATCTTGGTCAGCTTCAGCTCCCGGATGTCCCTGGACACAGTTGCCTGGGTCACATTGAATCCGGCCTGGTTCAGCTTCTCCGCCAGCTCTTCCTGGGTTTCAATCTCGAATTTGCCAATCAGCTCCACGATTTTGCTGTGCCGCTCTACTTTCATTCTATTTCCTCCTAGTTATGAGCACTATATTCTACCGGCCAGATGGTTGCTCAGATTCTGCATAAAAGAGATCTGTTTTAGCTTGACCATCACGGTCTGCAGTTCCGACCGTCTGATGCTCAGGCTGTCCCCCTCCTCCAGCTCCACATACGTGTCTCCGTCAAAGGCAGCCACCTGTCCGCCATTCTGCAGCTGAATCCGGATATGGTCCTCCGGGGCCAGCACAATGCTTCTGGCGTTTAACGCGTGGGAACAGATGGGCGTCAGCACCATCATCTTGGCTCCCGGCGCGATTACCGGCCCTCCGGCCGACAGGTTGTAGGCAGTGGAACCGGTGGGGGTCGCCACCAGAATCCCGTCCGCTGAGTATTCGTTTAAAAATTCATCGTTGACATACACGGAAAAACGCAGGGCCTTAAGGGCATCCTTTCTGGTCACTGCGATCTCGTTGAGAGCGATATCCGCCAGCACCAGCTCTCCGCATTTCCTGGCTTCGCCGTGGATCATCATCCGCGTCTCCAGCTGATAGTGTTCTTTTAACAGGGCGTCCATCACAGGGGCAATGTCCTCCTGACGGCTGATCTGGTTTAAAAAGCCGAGATGACCTCTGTTGACTCCCACCATTGGAATGTTCCGCCCGGCCAGATCCCTGGCCGCCTGGATCAGGGTGCCGTCGCCTCCGATGGTGATGATGCACTCCGTATTCTCCGGAACCCTGGATGGGTCCGTATATTTGTTTCTGCCGTCCTTGCCGCAGGATGGCTGGACCTGGCAGACCGCCCCGTGCTGTTCTAAATAGGAGCGGATAAATTCTTCCGCCTCCTGCACATATTCTTTGTTAAAATTCGCAATAATATAAAAGTGCTTCATGGCTCTCCCCGTATTCCCTAGTCCAGCTGTCCGTGGGCAGCGGCCACCACTGCTTCCGGGTCCACCGGCGTGGCCGGACGGTCCGGCACGCCCTCCGGCACTTTGCTCCAGTCCGGATCAGCCTCCGCCTCGCCGACCCGGTCTGGCGCGGCCTCCGCCGCTTTCTGCAGATACAGCAGATACTCGATATTCCCCTCCGGCCCTTTGATGGGGGAGAATTCCAGGTTCAGCACTGCGAAACCGTTGTTCAGCGCAAAGTCGATAATCATCTGCACCACTTCCAGATGAACAGATTTATCGCGCACCACGCCTTTTTTGCCCACCTTCTCCCGGCCCGCTTCAAACTGGGGCTTAATCAGGCAGACCACCTGGCCGTCCTCAGCCAGAAGCTCCCGCACCGGCCCCAGCACCTTAGTCAGGGAGATGAAGGACACATCGATGCTGGAGAACTGGATCTGATCCGGGATATCGGCTGTGGTCACGTAGCGTATGTTGGTTTTCTCCATGCAGACCACCCGGTCATCATTGCGCAGCTTCCAGGCCAGCTGTCCGTGTCCCACATCCACGCTGTAGACCTTCACCGCGCCGTTTTGCAGCATGCAGTCCGTGAAACCCCCTGTGGAGGCGCCCACGTCCATGCAGATCTTCCCTTCCAGTTCCACGCCGAAGTGGGTCATGGCTTTCTCCAGCTTCAGCCCGCCCCGGCTTACATATTTAAGGGTGCTTCCGCGCACCTCGATGTTCACCGCATTGTCAAAGGAGGTACCCGCCTTGTCCTCCTTCTGGCCCTCCACATAGACGATCCCCGACATGATCAATGCCTTGGCCTTCTCCCTGGATTCGGCCAGATTCCTCTGTACCAAAAGTACGTCCAAACGTTCTTTCATCCTGATACGTTCCTCTCTCCTGTCACAGCAGGCCGTTCGCCTGCATGGTCTTAATGATGGAATCGCTGTCGATTCCCAGGCCTTCCCTTAAAATGGAGACATTTCCATGTTCCACATATGCATCCGGCAGCGCTATATTGAGCACCTTTACCTCCGGATAATGCTGATGGATATAGGCTGTGACCTGCAGGCCGTAACCGCCCTGGAGTACGTTCTCCTCCAGCGTCACAATCACCCGGTGGCCTCCAGCCAGGCGGTCCACCAGCTTCTGGTCAAAGGGCTTCACGAACCGGCCGTTGGCCAGGGTACAGTTGTATCCCCGGTCCTTTAACTTCTGGCGGATATGTTCCCCGGTACTGACCATGCTGCCCACGGCAAGAAGGGCTATATCCTCCTCCTCGAACAGCATTTCCCCCTCTCCGTAGCGGATGGGTTCCCGGAATTCCCGCAGCCCACGGTAGGCTTCGCCCCGGGGATAGCGGATGGCCAGCGGACGGTCATAGTACATGGAGAATTCCAGCATGGCCCGCAGCTCCCACAGATTCTTGGGGGCCATCACGCTCATGTTGGGTATGGACGTCAGGAAGGAGCAGTCGAAGATTCCCTGATGGGTCTCCCCGTCGCTTCCCACCAGCCCCGCCCGGTCCACTGCAAAGACAACCGGCAGGTTTTGGATACAGACATCGTGCAGCACCTGGTCATACCCTCTCTGAAGGAATGACGAATAGACCGCTACCACCGGTTTCAGCCCGGCTGCGGCCATACCTGCCGCTGAAGTCACAGCGTGCGCCTCAGCAATTCCCACATCAAAAAAGCGGTTCGGATACTGTTTGGAAAATGCTGTCAGCCCTGTGCCGTCAGGCATGGCGGCAGTCACGGCAACCAGCCTGGGATGCTCCCCGGCCAGCTGGCACAGCTTCTTGGAAAATACCTCCGTGTAGGAGGGATACTCTTTCTTCCGCAGCGGCGTTCCGGTGGCAATGTCAAATGGCTCCACGCCATGGAACCCGGAGGGATTGACCTCCGCCGGCCGGTATCCCTTGCCCTTCTTGGTCAGCACATGGACCAGCACCGCGTGGTCCAGCTTCTGGGCCTCCCGGAATACCTTTAAAAGCTGTGGGATATTGTGGCCGTCCACAGGACCCAGGTAGGTGATCCCCATATTCTCGAAGAGCATTCCGGGGATAAACAGCTGCTTGATGCTGTTCTTGGTCCGCTTGATCTTGTCGATCATGGGAGCGCCCATCACAGGAAGCCGTTCCAGGGCCACCGCCACATTTTTCTTCAGATCATTGTACCCGCTGCCTGTGCGCAGCCCGTTTAAGTAGCGGGACATGCCTCCCACATTCTCAGAGATGGACATCTTATTGTCATTGAGCACAATGATAAAATTCTTCTTCATCCGGGCTGCGTTGTTCAGCGCCTCGTAGGCCATGCCTCCGGTCAGCGCCCCGTCCCCGATGACCGAAGCCACCTTGTAGCTCTCCCCCAGAATGTCCCTGGCCTGGGCGATCCCCAGGCCAGCGGAGATGGAGGTGGAGCTGTGTCCGGTGTCAAAGGAATCATAGGGGCTCTCCTTGCGCTTAGGGAAGCCCGACAGGCCTCCGTACTGGCGCAGCTCATCGAATTCATCCATTCTGCCGCTTAAGATCTTGTGGGTGTAGGACTGGTGCCCCACGTCCCAGATCACCTTGTCCTTTGGCAGGTCAAAGGCGCGGAACATGGCAATTGTCAGCTCCACCACGCCAAGATTGGAGGCCAGATGGCCTCCCGTATGGCTGATCTTCTCAATTAAAAATTCCCGGATTTCCTGAGCCAGCTGGCTGAGCTGGTCAGGGTTCAGCTGTTTTAAATCCTCCGGCCCCTTTATTCGTTCCAATATCATGTCAATTTCCTTTTCAAATCCCGCGGTTTGCCACGGGGTATTTGACTTACTTCCTGCGGCTGACCAGTTCGCGGATCAGCTGCTCTAAAAATTCATTGTTGCCGGGAAGCTGCTCCACGTCGCCAATGGCCTCCTCAGAGAGCTGCTCCACATCCTTTTTGGCCTTCTCAAGCCCTTCCAGGGTCACGTAGGTGGTCTTGCCGTTCTTGTCATCGCTGCCCGCCGGCTTGCCCATCTCTTCCTCGCTGCCGGTTACGTCCAGAATGTCGTCCTGGATCTGGAATGCCATGCCCACTCTCGCAGCCAGGCGCTCCACAATCTTGCAGTCCTCCTCAGCGGCTCCGCCCAGCACTGCGCCGATCAGCATGGCCGCTTCCAGAAGCGCCCCAGTCTTAAGGCGGTAGATGAAATCCAGCTTGGCCCTGGGAATATTGCTTCCCGCCAGCTCCACGTCCACTGTCTGGCCGCCGATCATGCCATAGATTCCGGTCTTGCGGGCCAGAACTCCGATGGCACGGCCAATGGCGGATAACTCGTCCGGATCAACGCTGGTCTCAAATGCCCTGGCCGCCGTCTCAAATGCGTACATCATCAGCGCATCTCCGGTGAGCACCGCGATATCTTCGCCGTACTCCGCCCAGGTGCTGGGCTTGCCTCTGCGCATCCTGTCGTCGTCCATACAGGGCAGGTCATCGTGTACCAGGGAGGAGGTGTGGATCATCTCAATGGCCGCCATAAAGGGCACCACATATTCCGGCACCTCGCCGATGAACAGACGGCAGGTCTCCTGCATGAGCAGCGGGCGAAGCCGTTTACCGCCTGCGTTCATACTGTAGTTCATGGCCTCCAGAACCGTCTTCTGGTGTCCCGTCTCCTGGGGCAGGAACGCCCCGATCATCTGCTCTACTTCTTTTGTACGTTTTTCCAGTTCTGATTTAAAATGATCCATATCACTCATAGTCTTCACCCTCGCTCAATATCTGTATTTGTTTTTCTACCTTATCAATCTGGGTATTCAAAGATTTCACCAGCTTCATCCCTTCCTCATAAAATGTAAAGGATTCTTCCAGTGTGCTCTCGCCGTCCTCCAGCTTTTTAATCATTGCCTCCAGCGCCTCAAAGGTCTCCTCGATGCCGGGCTTTAGCTCTGCTGCTTCCGCTCCGGCCGCGCTGCCCTTTTTTCCTGCCATGGTTATCCCTCGCTTTTCATTCATTCAGAGACGCCGTCTCTGTCACCTGGGCCTGGGCCCGTCCGTCCCGTATTCTGATGCGGATGGTGTCGCCCGGTTTGATCTGTGAAATGTTCTCCAGCCTTTTGTTCTGCCCGTCGGTGATAAATCCGTAACCGCGGCTGATCTGTTCCAGGGGCGACAGGCCCTGAAGCCTGCCTGCGGCCAGGGCCAGGCGATGCCTGTCCTTCACCAGCCGTCCCTCCATCAGCCGTGCGATGCGGTCCTCCATATCTGCCAGCCTCTGACGTTTCTCGTTGAGCTGGCGTCCCGGATGGTGAAGCTTTAAGCGCAGCACATCCTGGTTCAGGCGGTAGCGCACCCGCTCCATGCGGCGCCCCATTCCCCTGACCAGCGTCCGCTTATAGAGATCTGCCTGGGCTTCATACTGGCTATAATCAAACACCGCCAGCTCTGCTGCCGCCGACGGCGTAGGTGCGCGCATATCCGCCACATAATCCGCAATGGTCACATCTGTCTCATGGCCTACCGCTGAGATCACCGGCGTACTGCAGTTAAATATCGCCCGCGCCACCATCTCCTCATTAAAAGCCCACAGATCTTCAATGGAACCGCCTCCGCGCCCTACGATCAGCACGTCCAGCTTCATGGCGTCCAGCGCCTCGATGCCCTTCACAATGCTGAATTTGGCCTCCGCCCCCTGGACGATGGCCGGGTAAAGGATCAGCTGTACGTAAGGGTTGCGCCTCGCCGAAATGTTCATGATATCCCGGATAGCCGCCCCGGTGGCCGCGGTCACCACACCCACCTTTTTGGCATACCTGGGAATCGGCTGCTTGAAGGAGCCGTCAAACATGCCCATCTCCTCCAGCTCATTTCTCAGCTTCTCAAACCGCAGAAACAGATCGCCTGTGCCGTCCAGGGTAATCTCCCTGGCATAGAGCTGGTATCTTCCGTCCCGCTCATACACATCCACAGTGCCTTCCACCACAACCTGCTGGCCTTCTTCCATCTTAAATCCCAGATTTTTCCTCTGGGAGGAGAACATGACCGCTCCGATCTGGGAACCGCCGTCCTTCAGCGTAAAATAGATATGGCCTGATGTGTGGTATTTGCAATTGGACACCTCGCCTTTGATGGATATCTTGTTCAAAGCAAAATCCTGGGTAAACATGTTTTTAATGTAGGAATTCACCTGTGATACAGTATAAATACTCCCCATGTTCCCGCCGCCTTATGCTTTTTCCGTGTCTTCTTTTTCAGCGTCTGCTTTTCCTGCGAATTTAGCCAGGATACCGTTGACGAAAGCAGGAGACTCGTTGCCGCCGAACTTCTTCGCCAGCTCCACCGCCTCGTTGATGGCCACCTTCTCAGGGATGGTCTCATCATACTTCATCTCAAACAGAGCCAGGCGCAGGATGGTAAGCTCCACTTTTCCCATGCGCTTTGTCTTCCAGCCTGCCGCCACATCATTGATCTGCAGATCAATATCCGGTATCTTGTCCATAACGTCTGCAGCCCTGGCCTGAAGGTAATGGCTGTCCTCTTCATCTGATACTGCGTTATGCAGGATCACCACCGCTCCCTCGGAATCCTCCTCGTCCTCCTCAGGCGCGTTAAAATACTGCTCCAGCTGCTCCTTCGCCTCCTGGGGGGTAGGGTAAAAGTCAGCAGAAAACAGCATCTTAAAGCAATGCTCCCGCAATTCTCTTCTGGTCATTTCGTTGTTTTCCTTTCTTCAGTCCATAATTGCAGCCCGCATGTCCGGGCGTTTTGGTTTATTATATCAAATTCGATGCATAAAAACAATGAAAAATGTATAAAACTCCCCGGCGCCCATGTCCGGGGAGTCTGGTATGCGTTTTAGCGGTTCTCTTCCATATTAACGCCTGCAATTTTAATGTTGACGTCCAGCACGGTGAGGCCAGTCATATTCTCAATGGCGGTGCGGACCTTATCCTGTACGGTCTCACTGACCTTGGGAATATTATAGCCAAACTGGATGTTCAGTGAAAGGGCCACGGAGACATGTTCTTCTGTCACCTCCACCTTTACGCCCTTGCTGAGATTCTTCATGCCCAGCTTGCCCACCAGCTCATTGGTGATGTTGCCTGCCATGGAAGCCACGCCTTCCACCTCAGTGGCGGCCAGTCCTGCGATGATGGCAACTACCTCATCGGCGATCTGTACCTCTCCTATTTTGTCCTTTTCATATAATTTATGAGTGCTGCGGTTCTCTGCTTCTGCCACGATAAAATCCTCCTGTCTGGTCTGGCGCTAATGACCTTAATTGGATTTATTATAGCAAAAAAATCAAAGTTTGCATAGGCTTATTCTATAATTCCCGTCATCAAGGGCGCCGCCGCCCCAATCACCGCCGCGTCGTTTGCAAAGCGGGCCGGCTGTATTTTCACGGTCTCCCAGATGGCCTGCGGCAGATGGGCTGCGGTCTTTGCCTCCAGCGCTGTGATAATCAGATCTTTTTCCTGGGAAATCCCGCCTCCGATGATCACCTTCTCCACATCCAGCAATAAGATGATATTGGCGATCTCAGCCGCCAGCCCTTCCATCCACTGGTCAAACAGCTCCCGGCACACCTGGCTGCCCTCTTTTACCAGCGACACAAACTTGTATCCGTCCAAGCTTTCAAGGCCCAGGCAGTCCCCGGCCCGCTCCAGCACCGCCTGTGTGGAATAATGCTTTTCCAGGTAATCTCCGGGATTCCTATAGCGGAAATAGCCCAGCTCGCCGGCGCGGCAGTGCGCCCCTGTGATTAGTTTACCGCCCAGCACAATACTTCCGCCGATTCCGGTTCCAAGGGTGAGGCAGAAAAAGTCAGCGCAGCCTTCGGCAGCCCCCAGCCAGCGTTCTCCAAGGGCAGCGCAGTCGCAGTCATTGTAAATGCTTGTGCATTCATCCGGGAACAGGCCCTGTACCATGTCCACTTTGCTCATTCCGGCCAGAAACGGCAGATTCTCGGTTCCGCTCAGGATCTGTCCTCGGCGGCTGTCGATAAAGCCCAGACAGGAGATCCCCACTCCCTCCGCTCCCTGCTCCCCGGCCCACTGACAGACGTCCCTGAACTTCTGCTGGAATTCTGCCCGTGTCATGCCCCTACCTGTTGGGAAACCTGATTTTGACGTGATCTGTCCATTTTCATCTACAATTCCATATTTTGCACTGGTGCCGCCAATGTCGATCCCCAGGCATTTTTTGATTTTAACCATAGTTGTTCTCCTTATGCAGGGCGATTATTCAAACTGTACCGGTGCATTTATGAAGTAAGGATAACACAGCCCGGCCTCTCTGGCAACCATCCCTTTTATTCACGGGGAATGATTAGGGGGATGGGATGCTGGGCAATATGGCTTGCGTAGATGCGGGCGATTAGCCCTCCGGCGTATTGTAGAAAAACGACATGGAGTCACATATCTGACATCATCCGTCACAGCCAGACCGCCCAGTCCCCATAGGAGTAAGTGCCGCTTCCATGATGCAGCTTACCTTCCCTATTCAGCTGCCGGAATGCATCGCGCATCCGGAAAAGGATCTCCGGCTGTATATCCAGTGAATGATGGGCGGGAAATACACGTTTCACCGGCAGCGTACAGATCAGCTCCAGGGAATCCAGGTATGCCTGCGGATCTGTGGATGGGTAGTAGGCGAACAGCGTATCCTTGTAGACCAGATCCCCGGTAAACAGATAGCCCCGCTCAGGCTCCCAGAAACACATATGGCCCGGTGAGTGCCCGGGGGTATGCAGCACCTTGATGACTCTGCCCCCAAGCGCTATATCATCCCCATGCTTTAACACCCTGGCAGGTGTCCCCTGGAAAAATTCATAGGAATCCACATCATATCCATCCGGCAGATCGCAGCGGTCAGTTACCATCTCTTTAATCGTTTCCAGGGACAGCGGAAACTCCCCGTCCAGCCAGTCAAGCTCCTGCTCATGGGCATAAAACTCCGGGTAATACCGGTGGCCTCCCATATGATCCCAGTGGATATGTGTGGCTGCCGCAATAACCGGCTTGTCCGTCAGTTTCATGACCTCCTCGTTGATATTGCAGATGCCAAGACCTGTATCAATCAGCAGACTATGGCTGGAGCCGTTCAACAGATAACAGTGCGTCTCCTCCCAATGGCGGTATTCGCTGATGATACTGGTATCTTCATCAATGCTGTTCATTGTAAACCACGGTTTCATATGTGCTCTCCTTCTTTTCTCTAAACATGAATATTTTTCATATTTACTATCATAGCAGGCGGTACAGCCAGTGTCAAGAAACATGAATGATTTTCACATTTTCTTGACCTGATGTTTATCACACTATATAATAAGAAACGGGGTGAACTTATGAGTGATCTGAGAATACCGGTTCAAAAACGGGCTATGGAAAAAAAACAGAAGATAACGGACGCAGGCTTTGCACTTTTTTGCGAAAAAGGGTACAGCAAAACCAATACCACGGAAATAGCCAGACGCGCAGGCGTTTCTACCGGAGTGGTTTATTGCTATTTTAAAGATAAACGGCAGATATACATTGCGGCATTTGAAGGCTATCTGGAACATATATCCAGGCAGCTATTTGAACGTCTGGAGATACCGCAGCCTTTCCAGGTGCCGGAGTTCGTGGATAACTGGATCAGCCTTTACCTGGACCTATACGCCGGCACAAGCCGCACATTGGCACAGGTAAGGATGATGATCATGGAAGATGAAGAGATCAACCGCCACTTTTCCGAATTGGAAAATCAATACTTCCATAAAGTGGTGAGTATCTTGCAGAAGAATCATGCAGCGCCTCAGGATGTCTTTGAAAAGGTCTATGCCAGCTGCATTTTAATCGATGCTTTAAGGCAGGAGAAAGTTGCTTTTTCACATAGCGGGCTGGATTTTGAGATTTTAAAAGAGCAGGTCACAGGAGCCGTTATTCGGCTTTTGTCCTCCTGAACAGGAAACAGACAGCCGAAAGCCAAGACATATCAAGGCTTTCGGCTGTCTGTATAACACTCCTGAGCGGTGTGTTCACAGCAGGCATTAGTTGGTGAAATGCTGCGCCGCCGTCTCCACTCCCGCTGCCTCCGGATACCCCATCAGCCCTTCTGCTTCCGCCTCCAGCAGCACCAGCGCCACGATGCGCTTCTTGTCCTCAGGATACATATACGTCTGCTCGAACCACTGGCGCAGGCCTTCCCGGTAATCCTCATACTTCTTCCCTGTGAACACGTCCTTCACGCAGGTATAGGCGTACACCAGCTCTGTGTCCGTCATCTCCTCAGACACCAGCTCCCGCAGCCGGCTCACCGCCAGCTCTCTGTGGCCCTGGCCGAAATGGAAGATCCGGTTAACGTATTCCTGCTCCTCTGCCTGCTTCTGCTTTCTGCTTTTCAATAAAAAAGCGTCTTTTATGTCCACATTTCCCTCCTGTTCACGCGAAGCGGATCAGCACCTTCAGCATCTTCCCTGAATGCCCGGAGAACTCCCCAAAGGCCTGGACCGCCTCATCCAGGGTGTACTCGTCGGTTACCACCTTTTCTAAATCAATACCATGGCTTTTGATCATGTCGATCAGCTGGATAAAGTCCTCCTTCTTCGCGTTCCTGGACCCGTAGATGTTCAGTTCCTTCTTCTGGATCATGGTGAAATTAAAGTCCAGCGTCTCTTTTCCCACGCCGATCAGCACGATCTTGCCCCCAAATGCCGCCGCCTCGATGCAGTTCTCAAAGGTGGATGGCAGCCCTACCGCTTCGATCACCACGTCAAAGCCATTGCCGCCTGTGGCCTCCCGGACCTGTTCCATGAAATTCTCATTGTTTTCATTGAGGATAGACCGGGTGAATCCGAATTTCCCGGCCAGATCAAGTTTTCCCCGGGCCACGTCGCAGATGGTGATTTCGCCGCCCTGCTCCCTGGCCGCTGTGGCCGCCAGGATTCCAATGGTTCCCGCGCCGATCACCAGCACCTTGTCCCCAGCCTTTATATCAGCCCGCTTGACCCCGTGGTAGCTGATGCAGAACGGCTCGATCAGAGCCAGGGTTCTGGCGGAAAGCCCCTTGCCGGGATATATCCGCTCCAGAGGCATGACCACATACTCCCTGAAAGCCCCGTCCCGCTGGCAGCCCATGGTCTCATTGTGTTCGCAGCAGTTCACAAGGCCGCGCTGGCATGAGTAGCATTTCCCGCAGTTGTAATAGGGGTTGCAAGTCACCACCATGCCCTTCTTCAGGCCTGCTTTATTATCCTCGTCGATCTCCATAATCTCTGCCGAGAATTCATGCCCGGGGATTCTGGGGTAGTCAAAATAGGCGAAGGTTCCACGGTAGCTTCCCAGATCCGACCCGCAGATGCCACCATACAGCACCTTCAGCAGGGCCTCATTCTTCCCCGGGACAGGAACCTCAGTCCGGATGATTTCCACCTGTCCCGGCGCATTTATCCTTATACTTCTGCAATCCATTTCACGTTCCCCGCTATCCTTTAAAATTTTGAAAAGCCGTATGCATTCAGCGCGTACCACGGCATGGTGAAGCGCATGGTGCGGCTGTCCTTTCCGCAGGCCACGCAGACCTCATTGCAGCCGATGGCTGTCATCAGCATGGAGATCTCCTCCCCGTCCAGGGCGGTGCGCTCCTTGATATAGCGGAACATCTCCCGGGTGCTGTCCCGGATCGCATCGTCTGAGGATGGTCTGGTGGCAATGGTCACAAAGTGGGTGGGGGTGCTGAGCACCGGCTCCTTGATCTGGATATCCCTGCGGATGTTGAAGGTCAGGGTTACATAGGCTGGGGCCTCCACGGCAGAGCAGTTCATCTCTCCGTCCCCCATCACTGCGTGCACATCCCCGGTTCCCACCAGCGCGCCCTCCACCTCAATGGGCAGGTACAGGGTCACGCCCTGGCGCATCATGGTATTGTCCATGTTGCCGCCCCAGATGCCGTTTAGGTTGGAATTGATGTGCTGCCCCTTAGCGGTGACGCCCAGGACCCCCACCATGGGATCACATGGGATCTGTAAATATTTGTCAAATACTACCTTGCCGTCACGGATGGGCGTGATCTTGTAGGTGGTCTCCTCAAAAAAGTCCCCCACATGGCCATAGGTTTCCTGGCAGGTCACCACCGCCCGGTCCTTCAGGCGGATCTCATCAATGGTCACCTCCAGAACGTCCCCCGGCATGGCTCCCTCAATAAAGACAGGGCCTGTGACCGGGTTGACGTTGACCTTGTCAAACACAGCCACATCGTATTTCTCACCCTTCTGTTCTGTGAGAACATTGCAGAGACAGTCCTTTGTCTCGAACTCCACGCTGTCTCCCGGCCTGATCCGCAGCACAGGTTCGTTTTTTTCATCCCAATAGTGGAACGCTTTATCATGGTCAATTTTATACAGCATTTTCTTTCTCCTTCTATATTATAATGCTATCTGCCCTTGCGCTGCATCTGGTCGAATACCACAGCAATCATCAGCACCAGGCCTTTTACGCACATCTGCACATCCGACTGGACACCCAGAATGGACATTCCGTTGTTCAGCACGCCGATCACCAACGCTCCGATCAGCGCTCCAAAGATAGTCCCTGTGCCGGTGGCCGGGGAAGCGCCTCCGATGAAGCAGGCCGCAATGGCATCGCCCTCGAAACCATTTCCGATCATAGTTGAGCAGGAGTTCATGCGGGCGGTAAACACGATTCCCGCGATGGCCGCCAGCACGGACATGTTCAGGTATACCACGAACAGCACCATGTCGTCATTGATGCCCGACAGCCTGGCCGCTTTGCGGTTGCCGCACACTGCATACAGATTCCTTCCCGCCACAGTCTTTTCCAGTATGAAATTGTAGATCAGAACGATCAGGGCCACGCTGATCAGCACCACAGGGATACCCTTATAGGCCGCCAGGGCATATGTAAACCACAGAATCACTCCGCAGACCAGGGCCTGCTTGCAGATGAAAAATGGGATTCCCGGCACTTCCAGCTTGTATTTACGCTTTCTGGCCCGCTTCTTCATGTCCAGCAGCACGCAGATCACAGAGGCCGCTGCCCCCACCAGCAGGGTGGTGATGTGAATACCCTTCCCATGGAAAAAGTCAGGCACAAACCCAGTGGTCAGCATCAGGAATTCCTGGGGATATGAGGTGTAGGACACGCCCTTCAGCACAATATATGTGCCCCCGCGGAAGACCAGCTGGGATGCCAGTGTGGCGATATAGGGCGGCACCGCGAACCGTGCGATGGCTCCGCCGTTCCAGATTCCGATGAGAATAGCCACCCCGAACACGATCATCAGCACCAGCCATGTATTTAATCCCTTGCCAATCATCAGCAGGCCGCTGAGGGCGCCGCTGAAGGCGCAGAGCGAACCCACCGACAGGTCCACATTGCCCCCTGTCAGTATGCAGCACATCATGCCTGTTGCCAGGATAATCACATATGCGTTCTGCATCACCAGATTGGCAATGTTCATGGGCCGCAAAATCACGCCCTTTGTAATAATCTGGAAAAACAGCACAATAACCACCACGACCACCAGCATACCGTTTTGTCTTGCACGCTTTTTCAGCATTGATTTTATATCCAGAATTATACCCTGCTTCAAATCCCTTCCTCCTTAGGTGACTTGTTATGTTCTACAATACACTGCATCACAGATTCCTGGGTAGCCCCCGCCCCATCCAGCTCCGCGCAGATGGTTCCCTCATTCATCACGTAGATCCGGTCCGACATCCCCAGGATCTCCGACAGGTCGGAGGAAATGAACAGCACGCTCTTTCCCTCCTCTGCCAGTTGATTCATAATGCAGTATATCTCATACTTGGCCCCCACATCGATGCCGCGGGTAGGCTCATCCAGTATCAGCACGTCCGGGTGGGTAAAGATCCACTTGGCCAGCACCACCTTCTGCTGGTTACCGCCGGACAGGCTTTCCACTTTCTGGGAAATGCCGGTGGAGCGGATATTTAACCGTTTGGAATACTCCTCTGCCACCACCACGTCCTGGTTCTCATCCACCACGCCCACGCGGTCCGCAATGGAGGCGCAGCCGGCCAGGGACACATTGAACTGGATGTCCTTAGGCAGCACTAAACCGTAGTTTTTGCGGTCCTCGCTGATGTAGGCGATCTTTTTGCGGATGGCCGAAGCCACGGACTTCAGGGTGATCTCCCTGCCGTCCTTGTATATTCTGCCCGAGGTCTTCTGCCCGTAGGAGCGGCCGAACACGCTCATGGCCATCTCCGTCCGCCCCGCGCCCATAAGCCCATAGAGGCCTACGATCTCCCCCTTGTGAACCTTCAGGCTGGCATTTTTTACGATCTGCTGCTCAGCGTAGGTGGGGTGGAAGGTATTCCAGTCCCGGATCTCAAATCCCACCTGGGGCTGGATGTAATTCCCCGGCCGCTCCGGATTCCGGTGGAGCATCTCCCGCCCCACCATGCCCTTAACGATGATGTCCTCCAGAAAGGGTTTCTCGTCCGCCTCCAGCCCGCCCACCGTGCAGCCGTCGCGGATGATGACCACCCGGTCACCCACGTAGCATACCTCATTCAGCTTGTGGGTGATGATAATGCTGGTCAGCCCCTGTTTTTGAAGCTCCTTCAGCAGGTCCAGCAGGTGCCTGGCCTCTTTCTCAGGAAGGGCCGCCGTCGGCTCATCCAGAATCAGAAGCTTTACATTCTTGGCCAGTGCTTTGGCGATCTCAATGAGCTGCTGCGCACCTATGCCCACATCCTTCACCAGCCTGGTGCCCTCCCCCTTAAAGGCTACCATGTCAAGCCATCTTCCCGCCTCCTCGTTAGTCTGGTCCCAGTCTATGATGCCGTGGGTCTGGCGTTCATTTCCCAGAAACAAGTTCTCCGCCACCGACAATCCGGGAATCAGGGCCAGCTCCTGGTGGATGATCACGATCCCCCGGTTCTCGCTGTCCTTGATATTGTGGAACCGGCACTCCTCCCCATTGTAGACAATCTCCCCGCTGTAGGTGCCGTAGGGATAGGTTCCGCTGAGTATGTTCATCAGCGTGGATTTGCCTGCGCCGTTCTCCCCCACAACACAGAGGATCTCCCCACGTTTGACCTTCAGCTCCACATTGCTTAGTGCTTTAACACCGAAAAACTCCTTGGTTATGTTCTTCATCTCCAGTATATAATCTTCCACACCAACGCTCCCTTCCGGCTGCTGTTTCTTCAGTTATCTGCTGTCCCGAAGATCTGCTCCTCCGTGAAAATGCCGGAATCCACCACAACCTCCTTCAGGTTCTCCTTGGTAATGCTCTCCATGGGAACAAAGATTGTGGGAATCTCATAGATGTCCGGAGTGTATGTATCGGTGACCGCCGGCTCCCTGCCCTCTGCCAGCGCACTGATTATCTCCAGACAGGCATTGCTCAACAGCCTGGTATCCTTGAACACACTCATATACACCTGGTCATTGGCTATCATCTTGCACACGGATTCCGTGGCATCATTGCCCGTGATCACAGGCATGGGCATGTCCGCGCTGCCGTAGCCAAAGGACTCCATTCTGGTAGCAATTGGGCCGGACAGATAGTCCGAGGGACTGAGCACTGCGCTCAAGAGAGTGCCGTCCGAGTAGTAGGTTGTCAGCAGGTTGTCCAGCCTTGAGGTCAGCAGTTCCAGCTTCCAATCCACCACCGTACACTGCTCAATGCTGGTCTGCCCGCTCTTTACCACCAGCTTCCCGGCATCCATGTAGGGCTTAAACACCTCCATGGCGCCCTCAAAATACATGTAGCAGTTGGCCTCAGCCAGGCTGCCGGCCACCAGCTCGATGTAGAACGGCCCTTCCGCCCCCTTGTCCAGCCCCAGCTTCTCCACAATGGCTTCCGCCTGCATGGTTCCTACCTTGGAATTGTCAAATCCCACAAAATAATCAATGTCGTCTGTTCCAACAATTCCCAGGTCATAGTTGATCACCGCGATCCCATTCTCCTTGGCAGTGGCCAGCACGGAGGAGAGGGCGCTGTTGTCCACAGGCGCCACGATCAGAACCTTGCAGCCCTTTAAAATCATGTTCTCTATCTGCTGCACCTGCATCTCCGGCTTGCTGTCCGCATACTGCAGATCCACCTGGTAGCCCGCTGCCGTCAGATCCGCGTTCAGGGTGTTCCCGTCCCTCAGCCACCGCTCAGCCGAACGGCTGGTCATGGATACGCCTATCATGTCCCCCTTTTGTATAGACACCTTGGTCCCGCTCTTCTCCTCAGCATTCTGGGCTGTTGTATCCCCTGCCGCGTCCGTGCCTGCGCCTGTGCCTTCTGCGCCTGTGCCTGCCGTCTCTGCCTTAGCTCCCTCTGTCTTTGCTTCCACCGCCGGAGCAGCGCCGCCTCCGCAGCCCGCCAGCATACATGCCGCCGCAAATACCGCCAGTCCCTTCATCAAACCTTTCTTCATAAGTCCCTCTCTCCTTTGTGTTTTTTACAACCACGAATTTGTTTTTATTGTTGTATATTTCGAAGTATACAACAAGGATTTAAATTTATCAACTATAATTGTGTGTTTTATATATTTT
>OKVW01000710.1_pt1 | contig 17488 bp, 17 predicted proteins | sample 1606991 | NCBI WGS metagenome assembly OKVW01 (sample SAMN03281021, study PRJEB24777) | human gut metagenome | isolation source: fecal sample PR177 from 1 month old male Malay infant, vaginal delivered...
GTCGGGTTGCCCATCTCCGGCTGTTGTAGCAGTTTGCCGACATAACAACACATGGAGATGCTTTTACCGGAACCCTGTGTATGCCAGACCACACCAGCTTTCTTACTGCCAGGCTGAATGTTGCTGTGCAGGGCCAGTGGCTTACCGGTAGCAGCGACAATTGTCGCCTGCACGGCCTCGCGCACCGCGTGGAACTGGTGATAACCAGCTATTTTTTTAATCAGCCTTTCATCGTTGTTCTCGAACAGGACGAAGTAACGAATATAGTCGAGCAGCAGTTCCCGGTTAAAGAACCCCCGTACCATAGTTTCCAGTTGCCATTCCAGCAGAGGTTTATCATTTTCATTGCTGATAGCTTTCCACGGCATAAAACGCTCTTCCGAGGCGGTCAGGGAACCCACTCGTGCCAGACAGCCATCGCTGACAATCAGCGCTTCATTGCTGATAAACAGATCGCGGATTTCGTCTTTATAGGTCTGTAACTGATGGTACGCATCCCAGATATCTACTTTGTCGTCGATGGGGCTTTTCAGTTCCACAACCGCCAGTGGCAGTCCGTTAATAAAGCAGATGATATCCGGGCGACGAGGCTGTTTCGTCCCGCTGATGGTCATCTGATTGACCACCATAAAACGGTTGTTTTGTGGCTGGTTAAAATCCACCAGCAGGGCGTGATCGTGGATAAGTTCTTCGTCGCGACGGTACTGTACCGGAACCCCTTCCAGTAGCCAGTGATGGAAGGCTTTGTTACTAGCAATCAGATCCGGGCTTTCAGCGCGAGTAATACGGGAGATAACCTGTTCGAAGACGTCAGCGGGCAGGTGCGGGTTGATTTTTTGCAAGCAGGTGTTCAACACGGGCGTCAGGAATACATCATGATAGCTGGAGCGTTGCGGATTACTGCCATCCGGGGCAATATCCGGCCCGTGATGAATTTCCCAGCCTTGTTCGGCAAACCAGCTCAGGCAAAGCTGCTCTAAATCGTCTTCGGTCAGCATCGGTAACGTCCTGTATTAAACGTGTTCAGCTTCTTCTATTATATTTTCTACTTCATCATGCCCGTTAAAGGTTTGCTTAATCAACTGGTTAAGCTGTGGCAGATACGGCGAAAGCGCATCCTCAAAACGGGTCATATGTTCCACCAGCCAGTCGATCATTTGCGGCCAATTTTCCTGCTGGAAACCATCTATTTTTTGGCGGTATTGAATACGGCAGGCTTTTTTACCAGGTAGCGAGAGCCACTCCAGTGGGTTGCCGAATACCTCTTCGACAGATGTGCGGTGTTGTTCCAGCCAGTTCAATGCCATGGTGTTGATGTCTGCCGATGCTCGCGAAATCCATAATTCTACGCGGATTTCCTTCTTGCTGAATATTAGGCTATACGGCATACCACTTATGCCGGAGCCTGCACATAACCAGTGATCCATAGACGGGCTGATGTTGTTATACAGCGTACAGTCGCTGGCATGAAATTTCTCCAGCATCTGAGTCCAGAAAGCCTTGCGCAAGCGTTGGCTCTGTTTCAGTTCACCGCTGGTTGATTGTTCTTCTGCTTCCTTCTGAGCCATACCGATCATGTAGGATTCGGCTTCCGGTGTGGGAATAACCTGGCGGATGTCGATGAATACATCATTTCCATAACGGTAAGGCGTGACCTTAAAGCACTGGACACGGATATTGAACTGCATCAGCCAGAGCGCGGTATTGGTGACTTCCTTGCGGAAATTTGCCGCAACCATCATCACGCGCTGGGAACGGCTTTGGTTAATTTGCACTTCATCCAGGCTTTCATGTTCAAGAAATTCAGCCAGCACGTCAGCCGCAGGACGCGTTTCTTCTGGTTCGTTCTGATCGAGGTAACGCTGGAAGATCTCTACGATATGTTCTTTGCGAAGGTTCGCACAGTAACCCGCATATTTAAGTGCCTGCCAGACGACATCGCGCCCGGAATCGTCGAGCTTGTTCTCGATGATCACCAGATTACCGTCTTTGTCGATCGCCAGCAGATCGAGTCGCTCTTTGGTGTCGTCAAACCCGGCAAACTCTTTCTGGATGATAAGCAGTTCATCATCGCTGTTGCGGGTCAATGCCTGCGGATGCTTCGCCAGCCATTCCTGTAAGTGGTAGCGTTCGGTGAAGCCCGCGTTAGTGAAGGTGGTTTCCTGAAGCGGTTGCAGGCTATTGCTGGGCTGATCGACCTTAAACATAGTCAGCTTCCTTGGCTATTTCCTCGGCTTCCGGTAACGTAATTTCACCGGAGAGGAGTTTGGGGAGCAGGGTGTCGCGGAGTTGTTCCAGTGATTTATTTTGTCTAAGATTGTTATGCTTATAAGCAAATAGCTCTCTGACATAATAGTGGAAGCATTCTATTAGGTTTTTGCTGCTGCTATGATCAATAGGAATGGTACACGGGGTAGATAGTATAACCTCAGCATTAACTGCTGGATATGCTCCGCCATCGGCTAAATGGGCCAGACGTTCGATATTATCCTTAGATGTTGCACAGATATAAATAAACGAACTAAAGTGTTCATGTTTTGGCGTTAATACTGCAAAACCGGTGCTCCCAGTCAGGCCCTCTTCAGCAATAAAGGCATATGAACCATTTCCTGGCCTCACAGTTCCTACAATAGTGTCACCGGGTTTTAATATTCTACGGGCACGACTTGGCGCATCAGAAAATAAGAAATCTTCAGTTGAATGAATAATGCCCCATTTTGTGTTTGCTAAATCAACATACTTTAATGATTCTGGAGCATTCTTCTTTGACCAAGAAGAGTTATTAAGTAATGCAAGATACGATAAGTCCGTACAAAACCATCCAACAGGAATCTCTCCTAATTCGCTGTCTTGCATCGCTGGCGGGAACAACTCTGCTATAGCTCTAAGTTCGGCATATTTTTCAGGATACTCTCGCTGAAATACAGCTAAAGAATCAGCATCTTTCCCAGAAATCGCTGTCATGGCAGCAAGCGTTGCATCTTTTTGTGAACCACCTGCTTCCAGCACCGCGATTTTGGCTTTTACCGGTTCAAAATCGACAAACCAACTTTTGAAAAGGGCTTGCGCCATTTGTTCGAGAGTTTGGTTTATTCCATTGTTATTGAATACTTTCTCTTCCTGTGATTCAATAAACTTACTTATACGATAAGCATCGTCAACTGATAAAACATCAACAGAAATATTATTAATCAGATCTCTACTAACATTTGGAAAAGTTGAGCCTGTAGCCGCAGCCAGTAATTCAGGCAGACAGGCTTCTAATACTGCTTTAACATATGGAGTAGGATATCCGTTTCGGCCCCGTATTGCAGCAAGTCCTCGACCTATACAATATTTTTGATCAGAATAGTTCATCTTCCCAGTTGTTGAGCCGCGAACACAAAATAAAATATCGCCTGGTAACGATGTTTTTTTTTCAAACGCAGTATGCTGCACCGGCAGAGGGTAGCGGTCGGTAAATTCAGTAGGCCCATTCAGTAAAGGTAATCCGATCCCCTCATTATTAACCTCTTCACCTTTAGGTGATTGACCCATAATTATTTCTGCGATGTGTGAGAATTGGACCTTAAAACTCATAACCCAGCTCCCCTAAATTCACCTTAATCTGCGCTTCCAGTTTGGCGCTCTCTTCTAGCTGGTCTTTAAGCTGTGCCGTCAGTCGCGTCATTTTTTCTGCAAATGGCTCATCATCTCCTGCCTGCTCGGCAGCACCGACATAGCGCCCAGGCATCAGTACAAAATCATTTTTCTGAATATCTTCAAAGGTTGCAGAAAAACAGAAACCAACTTCATCTTCATAATCTTTATCCGTCTGCCAGGAATGGAAAGTATCGGCAATCTTTTTGATATCATCCGTTGAGAAATCACGCAGTACGCGGTCTTTCATAAAACCAATTTGGCGAGCGTCAATGAACAACACCTCACCTTTACGATGCGCTTTTCCGTTACCGCCTGATTTATCTTTGGTCAGCAACCAGATACAGGCCGGGATTTGGGTGTTGGTAAACAACTGACCCGGCAAGGCCACCATACATTCCACCAGATCCGCTTCAATAATCGCCCGGCGAATTTCCCCTTCACTGTTGGTATTAGAGCTCATCGAACCATTTGCCAACAACAACGCCATCGAACCTTTCGGTGCCAGGTGGTGGATCATGTGCTGCATCCAGGCAAAGTTGGCGTTACTCTGCGGTGGTGTACCGTACTGCCAGCGCACGTCGTCTTCTAGCTTCGCATTCCACCACTCTTTCATATTGAAGGGCGGATTCGCCATAACAAAATCGGCACGTAAATCCGGGTGCTGGTCGTTCAGGAACGTATCGGCGTTTTGTTTACCGAAGTTAAAATCAATACCGCGAATCACCATATTCATCGCAGCCAGACGCCAGGTGGTAGGGTTGGACTCCTGCCCGTAAACGGAGATATTGCGTTTTTGTTCAGCGGCGTTGTAATGCTTTTCATCAGCGTGTGCTTCGATAAAGCGATCGCTGGAAACGAAGAACCCACCAGACCCCATCGCAGGGTCATACACGCGGCCATTGTAGGGCTGGAGCATCTCAACAATCAGCGTAACGATGCTTTTCGGCGTGTAATACTGGCCGCCCTGTTTACCTTCCGCCAGTGCAAACTGACCAAGGAAGTATTCGTAAACGTGACCGAGAATATCTTTGCTCTTCAAATTGAGCTTCACGCCATTGTATTTGGGTTCGCTGAAACTGGTATCGGAGAAAACGTTAATCAGGCTGATTAACAGGTCGTTACCAAGCTGATAATGCCCGATACGGTTAAGGATGTTTTTCAGTTTCGGGTTGCTGTTTTCGATAGTATCCAGAGCGATATCAATCAGCTTCGATACTGACGTCATGACGATATCTTTGCCGCTATCGTCTTTCCCCAGAACCGTCCCTACAGGCAGAGCAGCATTGGTTTTAAGCGTTTCCCAGCGAGCCAGTTTGGGTACCCAGAAGACGTTTTTCTCAGTGTAGTAATCCTGAACCTCCAGCTCTTCTGCGATCGCCTGCTGGTACGCCTCTTCTGTGTCGTAATCGTCACGAGACAGCGCGTAAATGTTGTCTGGGTTGGACTTGTCTTCAAACAGTCCTTTCAGTTCCTTCTGGCGGGCGTCAAAGGCATCTGAAACATACTTCAGAAAGATAAGCCCCAGTACCACATGCTTGTAGTTGGCTGCGTCCATATTGGCCCGTAGCTTGTCTGCGGCTTTCCAGAACTTAGTATCCAGATCGTTCAGAAATTGCTGTTCAGCGTTGTCCATCAAAACCTCAAAAAATCATCTGTGCCTGGTTCGATGTCCAGGTTGGGTAAAATCGGGGAAATTACCAGAGATCATACTCTGACGTCAGAGCGATACCAAGATGAAGGACCAGATTCCTCATCAATAACTTGTGGCAAAAGGTAATTACTCTTTTACACTTATGGCGCAAAATGACGGTATTTTCTTGTTTCTCTACCGGAGTCTTTTACGCCCTATGACCACTCTCGTTTTTTCCTATTCTCATGCAGATGAAGCCCTACGCAATGAGCTTGAGAAGCATCTTTCCCCCCTGAAGCGCATGGGAAAGATCAACACATGGCACGATCGCCGCATCGTTCCAGGGCAAGAGTTCGAGAACCAAATAGACCACTACTTTTCGCAGGCAGATATTATCCTGTTGCTAATTAGCAGTGATTTCATCGCTTCTGACTATTGTTATCAGGTAGAGATGACCAACGCACTGGAGCGGCATAAAAAAGGTGAGGCGGTGGTCATTCCGGTGATTTTAAGAGAGTGTGCCTGGCATCAGTTGCCATTCGGCAGCATCATGGCAGCGACAATCGACGGTAAAGCCATAAGCAGGTTTGCCAGTCACGATGAGGGTTACGTACAGGTCGCCGATGCTGTCTCCCGAGCCATTGCCAATTTGGAAGCGAAAAAGCCGCAGCAGATTGTGCACGCACCAGCTCCGGCTAACCCAATGGTTCAGGCGACGGATACAGTTTTTACGCCGCGTTCCAGCAATCTTTCTCTACCAAAGAATTTTACTGACCTCGATAAAGATCGCGCCCGTCGCGAGGGTTTTGAGTATGTCGCTCGTTACTTTGCAAACTCGTTGGACGAACTCAAAAAGCGCCAAGCAGGGCTAGATGTTGATTTTCATCGGCCTGATGCAGATTCTTTCACTTGTGCCGTGTATATCAACGGTAGCAAGGTTGGTCAGTGTGGGATCTGGCTCGGAAGTCGTCACATGGGATTCGGGGATATCTGCTATAGCCAAAGCGGCGTGACTCACAACAGCTGCAATGAAAGCCTGAGTGTTGCAGATAATGGGCAAACCCTTGGTTTTCGTCCGATGATGGGCATTTTTGGATCGAATGGTTCAAGAGATTCGTTACTCACAAACGAAGGAATGGCAGGACACCTTTGGGATATGTTCTTCGCAACAATACAACAGCGAGCGCGTTAAGAGCTATATGACTCAAGGGCAAGCAGCCATTGCCCTTGAGTTAATTCTTCAATACGCCCCTGAACACCTCTCTCCGATGCCACTCAACAAACCCATCACCAGGATAATTGTCCTTAATTTGCGGCAACGCGATCTCTTTACCCGCAAAATCCCAGAACAACCGCTGTACCACCCCGCCACCATTTACCGCGTCGGAAACCACCACGCGCATATTTTCATCCAGCCCAATCGAACCGCGATCAAAGGCTTTATGGTGGATCGCGCACAATGCGAGGCCATTAGGCACTTCACAGGGACCGTGATGTTGCTTCCATCTGATATGAGCAGCTTCAAGGGCTATGGGCGCATTGTCGTGTCGCATGTTGAATCCGCAGATTGCGCACTGATAGTTATAGGCACGCAGTACCATCTGGCGGAACTGTGGATCACGCTGTCTGAGGGTATGCTGGATATCAAAGCCCATCTCATCAGCAATATCATCCTGAATGCTTGTCGGGAAATGGGCTTCGAGGATCTGATGTGCCAGTGAGTCGATTAACTTACGATTTTTAACCAGCAGAGCAAAATTGTCGGCATCAAAACCACCGGCAACGTTATGTTCGGCGAGTTCGCGTCGGGGAGGCTGATGGCTACCGGTGGTTGAGCACAGTTCTGCATTTTCAAGTTCCCAAAAACCATCGCCCTTCAGCCGCCAGAATGGCATATCCGGGCGCTGCTCGCGGCGCTGCGGCCCGTAGCGTTCCAGGAGGTCTGACAGCGGCTCATGAATTTCAGCACTATAATTAAACAGACGAGCATGCCCCTGCCGATAATGAGAAAGGACATACAGCAGCAACAAAGGCTTATGCGGCGCTCGCTGTTCGCCTTTGCGCCAGATAGTAATTTTTGATACAGCCTGCTTGAGCGTTTTATCGGAAACCATGATGTCGGAAAGTCCATGCATACATATTTGCGATGATGCTCGCAACATACTGTGCAATCAAGGCGTTGTTGCACAGAAAGCGACCTGAGCATGATCATTAAATGCGCTGAATCGCCCCTGGCACCCACAACATTGCATCTGACAGCATTCCTTTCGTTTTTAGCTTTTTTACTGACAGAGCAATGGCACCAGTGTTCTTCGTCCTTTCAATCAAAAAATCACTTCTCATCAATAAAATATCCTCATTAACGATAAGGATAGTCGATCGATAAGATCTATAACTTTCGCCATACCTTTCAACGACTGACAGTATGATCGGCAACCATTCCGGCCAGGATAAAAAATTTTGCTGACACCATTGCCACGCTGACAAGTCCTGTCAGCCATTGTTGGTATGTTGCCTGCACTCAGAACTATGCAGAGGGATGGCTGTGATGGCGAAAGATTTAAAGGCAGATGCAGAAAGCAAAATTGCCGGGCGTGTGGCTGAGCTCATGTTCATGCTGCTTCAACATGATTCTGTGACGCGCTCACAGGTGACAGAGCAGTTAAATATCGATGTGCGCACGTTTTATCGCTATCTGCGCGCCCTGCGAACCGTTGGATTGATGCATCGGGTGGAAGGCTCGACTTATGCACGGACACCCACTGCCAACAAGATGATGCAGTTTGGCCTGCTACGCTCTTTTGCCGATTTCGTTGACGTCAGTAAGTTCCTGCCTGTTGGGCGTGCCGATTTCTGGCAAAAGCTACCGACGCACATGAATGAAAACTTTATTACTATCACCACTCCTGCCAATGAAGAAAGCGTACAGCAAGATTTGCAACGCCACTTTCCTCATCTGGAAAAAGCTATTCGCGAACATTACCGCTGCCGGATGACGTATAAAAAAGAAAATACCCTCCGTCACGTAGAACCTTACCGTCTGTTTTATCTTCAGGGTGTTTGGTATTTAACCGTAACGGAACAGCAGCAGATAAAAACATTCAGACTTAGCGGGATTGAATGGCTGGATGTATTGCAGGAAACATTCACTCCCGACCCAACTATTGACGCCATCTTAATCCAGCAAAAAACTCCCTGGTGCAGTTCGGAACAAATAACAGTAACGGTGAGCGTTGCCGATAATGTCGCTGACTATTTTCGTTATCAGGAACAGTTACCAGAGCAGGAGATTATCAAATCGCTGCTCGACAGTTCCCTGCTGCTAACCACAAAAGTTTCCCATCAGAAGCAGCTGTTTCCAATTGTACGATTTTGGCTACCACACATGCGGATAGTTGAGCCAATGGAGTGGCAGCAATTATTCGAAGAAGAACTCAGAAGGGCGCTTGAAACTACAAGCTCCGATACTGGGAACTTAACCCCCGGCGCAACAGATTTACAGGAGCATCCATGAATCAGGATACGGACATCATTATTTATCTCTTTCAACACATCAATAAACCATTACTACAGGAATTGATTACTAGAAAAACATCATTTGAAATTCATAAATTTGGCGATATGCGCGATATATCAGTCACCGTCGAGACAATTGAAAGAATGCTTGAAAGTGAGGGACTAAAATACCGAGTCTACGACGATATCCCCACGGCAAACGTTCGTTTTGATCCTTACATGCCCAAACCGACAGGCTTTGTTGACCTTATTCGCACTCTCGCCAAGCTAGCCCGTGGTGACAAATTTTCAGGTTACAGGCTGGGGAAATCATTTAACTCGCTGTCCATTATCTGGCGGCAATAACCGGAAGAAAAATTATGAGTGAATTAACCAAAGACGATGTTGAACGTATGAGACAGGAAGCGACGCATGAAGTACAAAGCGTTCTTAACGAACTGGAAAACGATTATCCAGGGATCACAGAAGGATTGTCCACATCCTTGGGAGCTGGTTTAGGGGGAGCTGCAGCCTTTGGCGCATTGTATGGGCTGGGAGTGACTGGCGTTTCCGCAGCCGGGATCACCTCCGGGCTGGCTGCCGCTGGGAGTATTGTCGGCGGCGGCATGGTTGCCGGTATTGGCGTACTGGCCGCGCCTGTTGTGCTATTAGGTATTGGTGGCTACACCCTCGCGAAGAGAAAGAAAAATGCAAAACTGGCCGCTGCATTAGGTACTGCTATCGGCAAACTCTACGCCATTCAGGAGCGGCTTCTCGCCAATGCCGAGTACTTCAAAAACGAAATCATCACGATCCGGGCCACCATCGACCTGCTGACCAAAAAGAAACCAGCATGAAAAAACTGCCGTATCAGAATGAGATTAAAGCTATCAGGTTGCTACAGGATCGCGGGGAAGAAATTTCCCGCGCCCATACAACAATTGGCAGTGAACTTGATGAGATCCGGCAACAGCTGGCGCTGCTGGGTGGCGATGCGGTTATTGATTCGCCAGAATTTACTGAGGCGAAAGCGCGTCATACGAACAACCTGACATCTGAAACGCAGGAGCTTTCTCAAACGCCGCTTAGCGAGATATACCGTCAGTCAAATTCCCGTTTTGAAGGTGCAGCCCGGCTCAGCGATATCCTCAGCACAGATGACATGCAGACCACGGATGCACGGCTGTCCGGGCATATTGCTGAATTTAACCGCAAGTACAGCCTGGACGCCTGGGATTACGCCATTGCAGGGTGTGGTGGACTGTTCGCCGCTATGCTGGACATTCTGTTTGTTAAAGCGCCACCGAAACACACAATGGCATGGACCCAACAGGTTGATGGGGTATTCAACCAACAGGTACAGAAAGCCTTTAACAAGTTTATCCCCCCAGAGCTCAGCGACATTCTAAGTACGAAGTACACCATCGGCGCGCCAGATTGTTCAATGACACAGGACCTTTTAGGTGCCAGTGGCGCGATACTTAATCCTAAGAACCATCGCCTGAAAGCCCTTTCCCACGATCCTATACTCGGCTTTATTTTTGGCGTCAGGGACATGATGGATAATAAATGCACGGTTGTGCATAACGGTATTATCACTCGCTACCCCTCTTCCAAAGCCTCTGTTGAAGGAAGTGTGTTTCAGCTACTGGGGAGGATGTTCGGCCACTTGCTTTCTGATGTAAACGCACCATCAGCCCAAGGTAACCGGGGCATGGGGCTTCCGGCACCCTTTATGGGGCTGCTGCGTATGCTGGAAGGTATTCCCGTCGACGAGTCAAATTTCGGGAAACAAATCGAGTTTATGTACATCAGCGGCTACGACTTCCGACAATTTATCGTCACCAGCATTCCCGTAGCGATAATGGAAGTGCTGATGCGCGTCTTTTATATCGCAAAACAGATGTTCGTTTACAAAGTCTCCTTTACCGATGCTTTAATGGACACGCTCCCCCTGAAAATGAACCCTCGATTTCGCATGATGCTGGCACTTGCCTATGGCACCAGCAGCGCAGTGAATGCAGGAAAGATGTACATCACTGGAAATATCCTTAACGCCAGTTATGCCTCGTGGATAGGCTTAGCCTGGAACGGCTTTCACGCCATGAAATGGGCGCTGCTCGATCGTCATCTGGCTCTTTGGAAAGGCATTGAAGTTTCGGAGATCGAGCGAATTGAGCAACTGACGGCTGACCTCGACAAACTCACGCTGCGAGCCATCCAACTGCCTGTGTAGTTCAGCATGATTAGTACATAAACACTGATAAGGAAATTAAACATGAAAACTAAAACGTTAGCTGCGTTGGTTGCTACGTCATTCTTACTGGCTACAGGCTTCGCTCACGCAGCCACCTCCGTTTCGTCCTGCAAACTGAAAAACGGCAGCGCCATCGCCGTCGATTTTCATGGTATCGGTGTGGATTACATCCATACCAACAAAGCCGGGACTGTCGATTTGCGCCTTCCTGCTACTGCGTACGGCTATTTCAATGCCATGAACGGAAACAGTACGCTCTACTACCGTTTCGCCAAAGGGGATTACAGCTATGTGGTGATCTCTCTTGATGCCAAAGGAAATGTCTGGGATGGGCTGACGGTCTACAAAGGTAAGAAACTTATTTCCCAGCAACAGTGTCAGGGCTATTTCGATACTCCACTGGCCGAGCCTGATCCTAACAATGGTGTGATCAAAAACGAGTCCGACTCGAAAGAAGCCGAAACCTTCAGTTATACGCCATAGACCGGCACTCATGCCTGCAATCCCTGCCCTGTTAATCATCTTCGGCGTGCTCTGGCTATTAGTCAGGCACCCGAAGCGTTTTATTGTCGTCTGGCTGACGATGATGGGTATCGCCATTTTGTTTATCAGTGGCATCCTGTTCGTTGCGTTTTACCTGCGGTAACAGCGATGGGGTTACATGCCCCGCCATTCAGGCAACTACCGGCACTTCTACGCTGTAAATCCCCAGCCCACATTTCGGGCAACATTTTTCCCCGGAGTAAATATGCTCGCACTGTACGCAGCGCCATTTACACGTGACCACAACAGGCGACGCCTTCCGGAGGTGCTTACGCAATTCCAGTATCTTTCGCTCTTCCAGCGTGAGGTCATCAAAAAATGCACACTTACGCAGTTGCGATTCATCGAGCATTCGTTCGTCATGCTCAAACCAGGGCTTACAGCGTGGATCTTCGGCTCGCAAAAGCAGTGAGCAGTTACAGTGAATACAGCTCCAGCTATCATTCAGCGACTGGCTGGCGTCTTGCGACCTGACAATATGCCCGGCCTTATTCAAAGCCATAAATGCTTTACGTATACGCATAGAATACTCCTCCCCCATCTCACGAGCAGAGTCGGTCGCTTTAACAGATGGGGTAATCAGACGGATGGATGGGAATGGATTACGGCTTACGTGGACGACCACGGCCATTTGGCTCAGGTACGTCACTCAGGCCAAAGCAGTAGTTGCGGTAATCCTTCTGCTCCTCCTTCGCCAGATAACCGAGCGCACGCTGTAACTGTGTCCGCTGAGTTTTATCGTTGTGGTTCAGTACCCGTTGACCGTCGAAAATGTGGTACCTCTGACGCTTAGAGCCATCAAAAATCCAGCCGTCGCCCTGGGTAAAGCAACGCCACCAGTCTGTTAGTGCATAGATGAATTTGTTGGGTGCCCGGTGACGCTGAGCATTGAGATAAAACACCGCATGGAAATGGATACCGTGGCGCGGGGTAAACTCCTGCACCCAGGCATAACCGACTATGCCATCCAGCTCATGTAAGGCGTACTCGGCCAGCCGGTGCATCTCGCAGCTCAGCCAGTCATCACGTCGCTGATGGTCCAGCGTAGTATCTCGCTGATAGAAGAAATCCATACGAAACGGTTTGAGTCGGGAATAGGTTTTTTGCAGGTCGGCGGCATGTGAACTGATGAGCGACATCAGATGTGGATCGATGGTGTATGACATGATTTATTCCAGGTTGTGAATGGTTACATGTCATGGGTAAGCGCGATAATTTTTTACGGCGGATATTCTGATAACTCTGTAGCTGATTATTATCGTCTGTCAAAACATTTCATATTAATTCTGAGCGACACTCAAGTGAAAAGAACACATTTCCCCTTTGATACAGAATAAGTGAAGTACGATGCGATACAGACCGTTTCATTGGTAACATTCAAATCACCATCGAACATCTATTATCGTATTTGATTATTAACAGGCCAGCATTAATATTGTCTGGCAATAATATCCAGATATAACAAAGAGACACTACCAATAACATTAACAAGCCTTTAATCTGCGTGTTCAGTTATCTCGTCAAATATGTTCAAATATAACTAATCGACAAAAAAAGCCCGCACCGACATTAATCGATGCCGGCTCATAAAAAATCAGAGTCGGGAATAGCAGACGTTATAACCATCGTCATCGTCACTTAGACGTTCCCACTCACCTACTACGGCCATAATGACGTTTAACATCAGTTTTTCAAGACCCGTTGCCCACCAGATGGAATAACGCAGCCACTCGTTTGGAGACGCTTTAATACCATCGACAGCAAAGTTTTCTGCCACTATTGCGCGGGCTTCATTCGCCAGTAAATAAGCAATGCCATCAGGCAATGCCCGTCCATATGCATTTATTTGCTTTAACAAATTGCAGGCATTATCACGCCACCAGAGATACTGCGGATTCTGGCGAAAAACATCGCGACGCCATGCCAGACGGGTATTTGTCAGCGCCCAGATTTCCAGCAATACATTGTGCTGCTCCTCAGTCGTCGTGCATTCAACGGACTGGCTACTATATAACCGACGTGACGGCGAAATCCCTTCTGGAGCCAGAATGGTCGCATTTTGCTGAAAGCACGCCAAAAGCGGCTCGTGGCATTCTGCCCGGTAAGCATCCAGGCCTCTGAGCGTCAACACCAGCAGCGCGTGTTCTGTCATCGAACGCAGGTGAACGACTCCACAAGTCTCGTTATCCGTCTGGCAGATTAGGGACGTAATCTCTTCCATCAGCACGGTTTCCTGAGGCAATTCGGCCCCATGGCCTTGCGTACCTGATTCAGAAAACTCAGCTAAATCAGCCTGCTCAAGGATATCTTCGCCATTCTGAATCAGAGCCGCAAACAAGTCGTGGTTAAAGTAATCAGGCATACCGGCACTCTCCATAAATAGAATTAAAGAAAACGCCGTCGGGCATTGAGGGTTTGAAGTTCCGCTCCCGGCAGCGTGTTACATACCGGGAGGCAGTTACGTAAAAAAACACAGAGGGAGGCCCAGCCAAAGGCAGCACGAAGCCGTCCATGGCTGGGTTTGAGTTGAAAGCATTGAGATATAGCGAGGGGATTAAGCGGCGTTAGCGACGCCACGGGAAGCAGCGATGCGTGCAAGCAGCCAGGCTTCGATTTCACTTTTCAGCCAGCGCGATGCGGAGCCAATCTTAATCTGCTTAGGGAATTTGCCATCCCTTATCAGTTTGTAGATGAACTTGTCGCTGGTGCCGATAAATGCGGTGAGGAATTTCATGTCGACGAGCTGGTCGTTGAGTAGATCAGTAGTAGGGATCATGGTGAATTCTCCATTGGAAAAAGGGTATGGAGAGCGAGTGATAAACAGGTTGATGATGGTCATCTGAGGCCATCCGGTTGCTCTCAAATACATCAAACAAGTGTGTGAAAATTTATATGCTCATCGCAGTAGTGTCAGTGAAAGATGTATAATTGAAAGTACAGAGTGAAATTTCACTACTTCCACCCTTTAGCCACGTCAGAGATAGAAAATGTGAATTGCCAAATCAAGAAACAAAAACCAGTAAAAACAATCACATAAAGCATAAAAGATAATTTAAAGATTATGAACTTTGATATTAAAAGTATCCTTTTAAAGAATTCACGTATGTAATGAATAATTTTAATTATTATTGTTTAAACTTAATGCGTGATTCACATCACTTAAAATATGCTTTCACGATTATAAAGTATGAATACTTCTCTTTAAATTATTACGAAATAAATAAGCGATAAATATGAAAAATGATTTTTCATTCATACCAAGAATGAATAAAGATGGAACATTCACATCAGAAAATGTTGTCAAACAAGGCGACGAGGTGTATCAAAAAATCAATGAATATTGCCTGACGAAGGTACTAAAATCCCCTAGTGATTCCAGTATCCCGGAGCGAGATTTGCAGGCAATGACAGCAAAGGATGCCAAAAGAAGAAACGCATATTTAGCTACTTGTACAGGTGTTTCGTTCGATCTAAGTCGGGAAATAGTGGGCATGCTCAGACAAATTCCTTCGGGTAAGGTCATAACCCCCAAAAGATTTCAGTATCTGTCTGAACTTGTTTACCCCCAAATTGCCAGTAAAGAACGACTTCTCAAGCAACTCATCGCTCAATACCACGATGTACTGGTTACGGCCAAACATGCAGGTAAAAAGCCTGCATCTGTGCGCTGTTCTTTGTTATTGAATTCGAATCTTATATTAGTCCCTAGGTTAATCGATGGAAACCCCAGGGAATTAACACATACGCCAAGATGTGAAATTTTCAACAATGACATGATGCTTCGCTATTACCTCAAGCGATTTAAAGAAAACATCCAACAACGTGCACTTTATAAAAAGCATGTAATGGGATATTTCTGGGTAAAATGCCATCTTAAAAATCAGAACTCTGTTTATCTCCATATGAATATGTATATTGATAATAAATTTGAAGAAATAAACATCATCGATATGATCAGAGATATATGGGAGAACGTTACCACTGAAACAAAACCTGGAGAACGACAGATTGACAAGATAGGACGTACACCTAGAAAATTAGCCAATTTATTTTACAGTCCTAACCCTGGTGGTATATTGTTTTATACCAAGAATAAGGATATTCCACTTAATTTTATCTCTAACGATACTACACATGATGTTGCTTATTCTGCGGGAGTAAATTTAGCAGTGCATTCCGGCACAAACCAGGTTATTCCTATGTTAGAAGACTTTGACGGCACCCTATCCGTAGCGATTAAAAAAGTTACAGAGCCAGGAAATGCAGCAAGATTCCAGGCTTATCTTTTACACTTGGCAAAAACATCTTGTTTTCTTCCATGGTCAGATGCGTTCGCGGCATCAAAAATTACCGGCTCAATAAAGAAATAAGTCACTCAACAAAAAGCGCTATTCGTGTATTAATAGCGCTTTCGTTGATGATGCACATTCGTTATTCTCTGGTGGGATTATTTATCTTCGCATAATCAAACGGGCTAATCCCTTTCCCTCGATTCGCATCCAGAAAGTCAGCCCACCATTGCAGCATCAGCTTGCGCTCATCCAGATGCTCGGCCTTATGAATATACGCAGCCCTCACCGAGTTACGTTCCATATGGCTCATCTGGCGTTCGACGGCATCTCTAGACCAAAGCCCTGATTCAATCAGAGAGCTACAGGCCATAGTACGAAACCCGTGTCCGCAGACATCCACTTTTGTATCATACCCCATCACCCGCAGCGCACTGTTGACCGTGTTTTCACTCATCGGTTTACGCCTGTCGTGATCGCCAATAAAAATCAGCTCATGCTCACCACAGAAATGCTTTATCTGCTTCAGGATTAGCAGCGCCTGCTTAGATAACGGCACCAGGTGCGGCGTATGCATCTTTGATCCCCGGTGAGAATGCTTAACACCGGGAATAGGATCTCGTTCTGGCGGGATCGTCCACATCGACGTTTCAAAATCGATCTCCGACCAGCGGGCAAAACGAAGTTCGCTGGAGCGAATAAAGATCAGCAGAGTGAGCTCCGTTGCCCAGCGGGTTAATGGCCTGCCGGTATAACCATCAATTTTTTGCAGCAACTCAGGAATACGTTTTAGTTCCAGCGCCGGACGATGCTTACGGTTAGCAGAGGCAACCGCTCCGGCCATTTCCTGCGCAGGATTGTAGTCGATTAATCCACTCTGCACTGCGTAGCGCATAATTGCCGTGGTGCGCTGCTGAAGACGCGATGCCACTTCAAGACGCCCGGAAGCCTCTACAACTTTAACCGGTGCCAGCAAATCGCGAGTGCCAAGCTCGGTTATCTTTCGCGCCCCGATGGCCGGGAAAATATTGTCTTTCAGGCTTTTCAACACGCGGTTAGCGTGATCTTCCGACCATGTTTGGTTAGTAGCGAGCCACTCTCTGGCAACCTTCTCAAACGTAAATACCGCTTTCGCCTGTTCCTCTTTCACAGCACGCTTGTGTTCACGGGGATCGATACCCGCAGCCACCAGCTTTCTGGCCTCTTCCCTTTTCTGTCTGGCATCGGCCAGTGAAATTTCCGGGTAGACGCCAAATGCCATCAAGTGCTGTTTACCGCCAAAACGGAAGCGGAATCGCCAGTACTTTGAGCCGTTGGGATGAATCAGTAAAAACATGCCGTCGCCATCAACGAGCGAATACTCTTTTTCTTCTGGTTTTGCAGAACGCACCTTTGTATCTGTCAGGGCCATAACGGTTCTCCTTCCGTCGCACTGCGGTGAGTATATAAACAATATCGAATCAAGATATATGCTCACATCTATACTCACAAGCGAATTGATGTGGGGGGATTTGGATTTACTTCAGTTGAGAGGAAAAATGCGTAAGGCCTTGCAGATACTGGATTTCAGGCACAAAAAAAGACGTCCGTTGACGTCTATTGATGTTCCGATGGTGCCGAAGGCCGGACTCG
>OKVW01000711.1_pt1 | contig 17483 bp, 10 predicted proteins | sample 1606991 | NCBI WGS metagenome assembly OKVW01 (sample SAMN03281021, study PRJEB24777) | human gut metagenome | isolation source: fecal sample PR177 from 1 month old male Malay infant, vaginal delivered...
GAAGGCACACAGAAAAACGACCGTACCGGAACCGGAACGCTTTCCATTTTTGGTCATCAGATGCGTTTTAACCTGCAGGAAGGATTCCCGCTGGTGACAACGAAACGCTGCCATCTGCGCTCGATTATCCATGAGCTGCTGTGGTTCCTGCAAGGTGACACCAACGTGGCCTATCTGCACGAAAACAACGTCACCATCTGGGACGAATGGGCGGATGAAAATGGCAACCTGGGCCCGGTGTATGGCAAACAGTGGCGCGCCTGGCCGACGCCAGATGGTCGTCATATTGATCAGATTACAACCGTCCTGAACCAACTGAAAAACGATCCGGACTCACGCCGTATCATCGTGTCAGCGTGGAACGTCGGTGAGCTGGATAAAATGGCGCTGGCACCCTGCCATGCCTTCTTCCAGTTCTATGTCGCGGACGGCAAGCTCTCCTGCCAGCTCTATCAGCGTTCCTGTGATGTGTTCCTCGGCCTGCCGTTTAACATCGCCAGTTACGCCCTGCTGGTGCATATGATGGCGCAGCAGTGCGATCTGGACGTGGGGGATTTCGTCTGGACCGGTGGTGACACGCATCTGTACAGTAACCACATGGAACAGACGCACCTCCAGTTAACCCGCGAGCCGCGCGCGCTGCCGAAACTGGTTATCAAGCGTAAACCGGATTCTCTCTTCGACTACCGCTTCGAAGATTTTGAAATCGAAGGCTACGATCCCCATCCAGGAATTAAAGCGCCAGTGGCTATCTGAACTGACGCTATCCTGTCACAGCCGACGCCCTGGTGCGTCGGTTTTTTTTACGCTGATGCCGGTTTTTCGGCGTGGGTTCCTGAAATAGTGCAACCCTCTGCAACCCGCCAGATTGTTCTCGTCCCCCGCCGAAAAAACGAAAAGCTGGCCTCGTTTTTACCTCCCCGTTCGACATACTGCCGTTATGAAAACACAGCAGGGCTATACGCTCATCGAAACGCTGGTCGCCATGCTTATGATTATCAGCCTGAGCGCAACAGGACTTTACGGCTGGCAGCAATGGCTGCAACAACAGCATCTGTGGCAGACCGCCAGCCAGGTGCGTGATTACATGCTGCAGCTTCGGGAAGACGCTAACTGGCATAATCGCGACCACATTATCACCGCTATCAGGGAGGACGCGTCATGGTGTCTCGTCAGTTCATTCAACTCCCAAAAGACCTGTACGTCGCGTTCCGGGCAGGTCTTTTCGCCACGTTGGGGCGATGTCGACCTGGCAGAAGTTACCCCGTCGCTGGCGTTCTATGGGCTGCGCAACACGGCATGGCCGGGACATATCCGTCTAAAAAACGCGACAGGCGAGTGGCGGGTGGTGATTTCCCCGTGGGGGAGAATCCGCCTGTGCGAGAGCGACGATATTCAGGGGTGCCGATAAGGGAGAGAGGGTTCTCTTTGCCTGAAGTCCTGATTGCGATGGCTATCAGCAGCGTACTGTTACTGGGGGCCGCCCGGTTTATGCCGGCGTTACAGCGCGATATTTTGCAGCAAACGCGCAAACTGGCACTGGAAGCCGAGGTGTGGCAGCGAATCTACGCCGTCGCAAAGCACCTTCAGCGTGCAGGGTACTGTCGCGGCAGTTGTTCCGGCGAAGGGCTTAGCATTACCGATTCGGGAAAATGCGTCATCGTCCAGTGGGATGCTAACAATAACGGTGTCTGGGACAATGAGCCAACAAAGGACGCTGAACAAACCGGGTTTCGCCTGAATAATAACGTACTGGAGACGCTGCGCGGCGCAAAAAACTGCTCAGGAAAAGGATGGGATAAAATGACGGATTCTGACGTGGTAAAAATCATGGCATTTGAGGTCGAGCGTCAGGAAATTATTGGGTTTGCGCCTGAACTGAAAGTGCATCTGCGCGGTGTCAGTAAAGTGGATCCTCAGATGATGGCTGAGGCGCTTTACAGCGTCACTGGATTTAATTTATGAACCGGGAGCGGGGAGCTTCTTCTCTGGCGCTGGTGTTGATGCTGTTGGTCTTCGGGGGGCTCCTGCTGCAAGGAGCAGATCAACAACTGGAGAGTTTTGCCACCCGCGTAGCGATAGAAAGCCAGGCGTTGCAGCGGCAGGTTATCACCCTTTCGGCAATGGAATGGGGCAGAAAGCAGCGGTGGCAGGTGCGTTATGAAAAACAGTGCCAGTACTATGGCGCAGAAAATGTTCCTGTTTGCCTGCGGGTTCTCGGCGACAATCGAATTCTGCTTATCGCAAATTATCAGGGGACATCCGTATGGCGGCAGGGCGAGCAACAAGGGGAGGCAATAGTCTTTTCTCCCCATGGCTGGAGCGATTACTGCCCGCTACGGGAGGTGGCATTATGCCAGATCCCCTGAATCAACAGCGCGGGTTTAGTTTGCCGGAGGTGGTGCTGGCTATGGTTCTGATGATGATGATCGTGTTGGCGCTTTCCGGATATCAACGTGCGCTGATGAGTCGTTATGTTACCCAAAGCCAGTATCTTCAGTTATGGCGACAGGCCTGGCAGCAGACGCAACTGCGTCCCTTTTCGCCGCCTGTTAACTGGCAGGTTAACCGAATGCAGACAACACAAGCAGGATGTGTCAGCATCAGCGTTAAACTCTCTTCACCACAGGGCAGGCAGGGCCAAATGATGCAACTGCACTGTCCGAACCGTTAGTTGTCAGGAGTCTCTATGCTAAGGGTCTACCACTCAAACCGTCTGGACGTGCTGGAAGCGTTGATGGAATTTATCGTTGAGCGCGATCGACTGGACGATCCCTTTGAGCCGGAGATGATTCTGGTGCAGAGCACCGGTATGGCGCAGTGGCTACAGATGACCCTTTCGCAGAAGTTTGGTATTGCCGCCAACATAGAATTCCCGCTCCCGGCGAGCTTTATCTGGGACATGTTTGTACGCGTGCTGCCAGAGATCCCAAAAGAGAGCGCTTTTAACAAACAGAGCATGAGCTGGAAGCTGATGACGCTGTTACCGCAACTGCTGGAAAACGACGACTTCGCGTTATTACGCCACTATCTGACGGATGACACCGACAAGCGCAAGCTGTTTCAGCTTTCGTCGCGCGCGGCAGACCTTTTCGACCAGTATCTGGTTTATCGACCAGAATGGCTAACGCAGTGGGAGGCTGGGCGAACGGTAGAAGGGCTGGGAGAGGCGCAAATCTGGCAGGCACCGCTTTGGAAAGCGTTGGTGGAGTATACCGACGCGCTGGGACAACCACGCTGGCATCGTGCCAACCTCTATCAACGGTTTATTCAGACTCTGGAAAATGCCAGCGCGTGCCCGCCCGGTCTGCCCTCCCGCGTGTTTATCTGCGGTATTTCCGCGCTTCCGCCGGTGTATTTACAGGCATTACAGGCGCTGGGAAAACATATTGATATACATCTGCTTTTCACCAATCCCTGCCGTTACTACTGGGGCGATATTAAAGACCCTGCCTATCTGGCAAAGCTGCTGGCGCGTCAGCGGCGGCATAGCTTTGAAGAGCGCCATTTACCGCTGTTCCGTGATATGTCGAATGCGGAAAGTTTATTTAACAGCGATGGCGAACAGGATGTCGGCAACCCAATGCTGGCGTCGTGGGGGAAACTGGGGCGCGATTATATTTATCTGCTCTCTGAACTGGAAAACAGCCAGGAGCTGGATGCGTTTGTCGATGTTACGCCGGATAACCTGTTGCATAACATTCAGGCCGATATTCTGGAACTGGAAAACCGCGCCGTCGCGGGCGTCAATCTGGAAGAGTATTCACGCAGCGACAATAAGCGACGCCTCGATCCGAATGATACCAGTGTGACTTTCCACATCTGTCATAGCCCTCAGCGAGAGGTGGAGGTTCTGCACGACAGGCTGCTAGCCATGCTGGAGGCGGATCCGACACTCACGGCGCGGGACATCATCGTGATGGTCGCGGATATCGACAGCTACAGCCCCTTTATTCAGGCCGTATTTGGTAGCGCCCCTGCGGAACGCTATCTGCCATATGCCATCTCCGATCGCCGGGCGCGTCAGTCGCATCCTGTGCTACAGGCGTTTATTAGCCTGCTGTCTTTGCCTGATAGCCGATTTGTCTCTGAAGATGTACTCGCATTGCTGGATGTACCTGTGCTGGCGGCGCGCTTCAATATCAGTGAAGAAGGGTTGCGCTATCTGCGGTTGTGGGTCAATGAATCGGGTATTCGCTGGGGCATTGATGATGACAATGTGCGGGAGCTGGCGCTTCCGGCTACAGGTCAGCACACATGGCAATTTGGCCTGACGCGTATGCTGCTGGGGTATGCCATGGAAAGTGCACAGGGCGAGTGGCAGTCCGTACTGCCTTACGATGAATCCAGTGGATTAATTGCCGAGCTGGTCGGCCATCTGGCGTCGCTCCTGATGCAACTTAATCTCTGGCGTCGCGGCCTGGCGCAGGAGCGTCCGCTGGAAGAGTGGCTCCCTGTCTGCCGTGACATGCTTAACGATTTCTTCCTGCCGGATACTGAAACCGAAGCCGCAATGACGTTAATTGAACAGCAGTGGCAGAAGATGATTGCGGAAGGGCTGGACGCTGAGTATAGCGACGCCGTGCCGTTGTCGCTGCTGCGTGACGAACTGGCGCAGAGACTGGATCAGGAGCGGATAAGCCAGCGCTTCTTAGCGGGGCCGGTGAATATCTGTACCCTGATGCCAATGCGCTCAATTCCTTTCAAAGTGGTCTGTCTGTTGGGCATGAACGACGGGGTTTACCCGCGTCAGCTTTCCCCGCTAGGCTTTGATCTTATGAGCCAGAAAGTGATGCGCGGGGATCGCAGTCGTCGCGATGATGACCGTTATCTTTTCCTTGAAGCCCTGATTTCTGCGCAGCAATCGCTTTATATCAGCTATATCGGACGCTCGATTCAGGATAACAGCGAACGCTTCCCTTCAGTGCTGGTTCAGGAATTGCTGGATTACATCGGACAAAGCCATTATCTGCCCGGAGATGAAGCGTTAACCTGCGACGAGAGCGAAAAGCGGGTCAAAGCGCATGTTGCCCGGCTGCATACCCGTATGCCTTTCGATGCGCAAAATTTCCGGCCAGGCGAGCAGCAGAGCTATGCCCGCGAGTGGCTACCGGCGGCGGCCCGAAGTGGCGAGGCGCATACCGATTTTGTTCAGTCGTTGACTTTCGATATGCCGGAAACCCTGAGTCTGGAAACGCTGCAACGCTTCTGGGCCCATCCGGTGAGGGCGTTTTTCCAGATGCGGCTACAGGTGAGTTTCCGCTCTGAAGAGAGCGATATCCCTGACACAGAACCTTTTACGCTGGAAGGGTTAACCCGTTATCAGATTAACCAGCAGTTACTCAATGCGCTGGTTGAGCAGGAGGATGACGAGCGTCTGTTCCGCCGTTTCCGGGCGGCGGGCGATCTGCCCTACGGCGCTTATGGCGAAATCCTCTGGGAAGCGCAGCATCAGGAAATGCAGGCGCTGGCGGATAAAATCGTCGCCTGTCGGCAGTCAAGCCAGAGCCTGGAAGTCGATCTTCACTGTAACGGTGTGCAGTTAACGGGCTGGTTGCCACAAGTTCAGGACGACGGTTTACTGCGCTGGCGGCCTTCACTCATCAGCATTTCTCAGGGCGTGCAACTTTGGCTGGAACATCTTGTCTATTGTGCCAGTGGGGGAAAGGGTGAAAGCCGATTGTTTCTGCGAAAAGACGGCGAGTGGCGCTTCCCTCCCTTAGAAAAAGACCAGGCATTGGGTTATCTGGCGCAACTGATTGACGGATATCGTGAAGGGATGTCAGCACCGCTTCTGGTCTTACCGGAAAGTGGTGGCGCATGGATAAAAACCTGTTATGACGCGGTAAATGATGCCATGTTAGATGACGATGACACACGACAAAAAGCCCGCATGAAGTTTTTACAGGCCTATGAAGGCAACATGGTAATGCGCGGCGAGGGCGACGATATCTGGTATCAACGCCTGTGGCGGCAACTGGATTCAGCGACCCTGGAGACCATTGTATTGCAGTCTCAACGTTATCTGCTTCCGCTTTTCAGATTTAATCAGTCGTGACAATTATGGATTGTATAAAAATTGCGCAATTTTGACGCTTCCTTTATGATGCGTTGCCCTGCTCAGAGAAGCATCCAACGTCTCTTTGCGCAGAAAGAAAGTTAATGATGAGGTTCTTGAATGCCCCGCAGCACCTGGTTCAAAGCGTTACTGTTGTTGATCGCCTTTTGGGCACCCTTAAGTCAGGCAGACACCGGTTGGCAACCCATTGCGGAAACCATCCGTAAAAGCGACAAAGATACCCGCCAGTATCAGGCCGTTCGTCTGGATAATGGCATGGTGGTATTGCTGGTTTCCGACCCGCAGGCGGTGAAATCCCTGTCTGCGTTGGTGGTTCCGGTCGGCTCCCTGGAAGATCCGGATGCCCATCAGGGGCTGGCGCACTATCTTGAACACATGTGTCTGATGGGCTCTAAAAAGTACCCGCAGGCTGACAGTCTTGCTGAATACCTTAAACTGCATGGCGGCAGCCACAACGCCAGTACGGCTCCCTACCGTACGGCTTTCTATCTGGAAGTGGAAAACAACGCGCTGACCGGCGCTGTTGACCGGCTGGCTGATGCCATTGCTGAGCCGCTGCTGGATAAAAAATATGCCGAGCGTGAGCGCAATGCCGTAAACGCGGAATTGACGATGGCGCGTACCCGGGATGGGATGCGCATGGCGCAGGTGAGTGCCGAAACCATCAACCCGGCGCACCCGGGATCACGCTTTTCCGGCGGCAACCTGGAAACCTTAAGCGACAAACCGGGTAATCCGGTGCAGCAGGCATTACGCGATTTTCACAGCCAGTATTACTCCGCTAACCTGATGAAAGCGGTTATCTACAGCAATAAACCGTTGCCTGAACTGGCAAAAATTGCGGCAGAAACCTTTGGTCGGGTGCCAAATAAAAATATCGAAAAACCAGAAATTACCGTACCGGTTGTCACCGATGCGCAAAAGGGAATCATCATCCATTATGTTCCGGCGCTGCCGCGCAAAGTGCTGCGCGTGGAGTTTCGAATCGACAACAACAGCGCGCAGTTTCGCAGTAAAACCGATGAGCTTATCACCTATCTGATGGGTAACCGCAGCCCAGGAACGCTGTCCGACTGGCTGCAAAAACAAGGACTGGTGGAAGGTATTCGCGCGGACTCCGATCCGGTGGTTAACGGCAACAGCGGTGTGTTAGCGATCTCTGCCACGCTGACGGATAAGGGACTGGCTAACCGCGAAGAAGTAGTCGCTGCGATTTTCAGCTATCTCAATTTGTTACGTGAAAAGGGCGTTGATAAACGTTATTTCGACGAACTGTCTCATGTGCTGGACCTCGATTTCCGTTATCCGTCGATTACCCGTGATATGGACTATGTCGAGTGGCTGGCAGATACCATGATTCGTGTACCGGTGGCGCATACGCTGGATGCCGTCAACATTGCCGATCAATATGATGCGAAAGCGATTAAGGCGCGACTGGATATGATGACGCCGCAAAACGCCCGTATCTGGTACATCAGCCCGAAAGAGCCGCACAACAAAACGGCTTACTTTGTTGATGCGCCTTATCAGGTAAATAAAATCAGTGAGCAGACGTTTGCCGAATGGCAGAAAAAAGCGCAGGGTATCGCGCTGTCGCTGCCAGAGCTGAACCCGTATATTCCTGACGATTTCACGCTGATTAAATCAGAGAAAAAATATGACCGTCCGGCGTTGATTGTGGATGGGCCTAATCTGCGCGTGGTTTACGCGCCGAGCCAGTATTTTGCCAGCGAACCAAAGGCGGACGTGAGCGTCATTCTGCGTAATCCACGGGCGATGGACAGTGCTAAAAACCAGGTGATATTTGCACTAAACGACTATCTGGCGGGCATTGCGCTCGACCAGTTAAGTAATCAGGCGGCGGTAGGCGGCATCAGTTTTTCTACCAATGCCAACAATGGGTTAATGCTGAATGCTGATGGTTATACTCAGCGTTTGCCTCAACTTTTCCAGGCGCTGCTTGAGGGGTATTTTAGCTATACCGCAACGGAAGAACAGCTTGAGCAAGCCAAATCCTGGTATAGCCAGATGATGGACTCTGCCGAGAAAGGGAAAGCCTACGAACAGGCCATTATGCCGGTGCAGATGATTTCTCAGGTGCCTTATTTTTCTCGCGACGAGCGCCGTGCCTTGCTGCCGTCCATTACTCTGAAAGAGGTGATGGCATACCGGGAAGCCTTAAAAATGGGGGCGCGTCTGGAATTCCTTGCTGTTGGCAACATGAGCGAAGCGCAGGTTACCACCATGGCGCGTGATATCCAGAAACAACTGGCGGCGAACGGTTCCGAATGGTGCCGAAACAAAGATGTATTGGTGGACAAAAAGCAGTCGGTTATTTTTGAAAAAGCGGGGAGTAGCACCGACTCCGCACTGGCGGCGGTCTTTGTTCCCACTGGCTATGATGAATACGCCAGTTCAGCCTACAGCGCCATGCTGGGCCAGATTGTGCAGCCGTGGTTCTACAATCAACTGCGAACGGAAGAGCAGTTAGGTTATGCGGTTTTCGCCTTCCCGATAAGCGTTGGACGCCAGTGGGGGATGGGTTTCCTGTTGCAGAGTAGCGATAAACAACCGTCTTATCTCTGGGATCGCTATCAGGCATTTTTCCCAACGGCGGAGGCAAAATTGCGGGCGATGAAACCGGAAGAGTTCGGCCAGATTCAACAGGCCGTTATTACCCAGATGTTGCAGGCGCCGCAGACGCTGGGGGAAGAGGCCTCTAAATTAAGCAAAGATTTCGATCGCGGTAATATGCGTTTTGATTCACGTGATAAAATCGTGGCACAGATAAAACTGCTGACGCCGCAAAAACTTGCTGATTTCTTCCATCAGGCGGTGGTTGAGCCGCAAGGCATGGCGATACTGTCGCAGATTTCCGGCGGTCAAAAAGGGAAAGCACACTATGTGCACCCTGAAGGCTGGAAAGTGTGGGACAACGTCAGCGCGTTGCAGCAAACTTTGCCCCTGGTGAATGAAAAGAATGAATGATGTCGCTGAGCCTCTTGATCCCCTGCGCTTGCCCCTGAGGGGTGAGCGCCTGATAGAAGCCTCCGCCGGCACCGGCAAAACCTTTACTATCGCAGCGCTCTATCTGCGTCTGCTACTGGGACTTGGCGGTTCCGCCGCCTTTCCACGTCCTCTAACCGTTGAAGAGCTCCTGGTGGTGACCTTTACCGAGGCCGCCACTGAAGAGTTGCGCGGTCGTATCCGCAGCAATATTCATGAGCTACGCATCGCCTGCCTGCGCGAATCGACCGATAATCCCCTTTATGCCCGTTTGCTGGATGAAATCGACGATAAAAAACAGGCGGCTCAATGGCTGCTGCTTGCCGAACGGCAGATGGATGAAGCGGCGGTCTTCACCATCCACGGTTTTTGCCAGCGCATGCTGAGCCTGAATGCCTTCGAGTCCGGCATGCTGTTTGAACAACAGCTTATTGAAGATGAATCGCTGCTGCGTTTTCAGGCCTGTGCGGATTTCTGGCGTCGTCACTGTTATCCCTTGCCCCGTGAAATCGCCCAGGTGGTGTTTGATACATGGAAGGGGCCGCAGGCGCTGCTCGCGGATATCAACCGCTACCTGCAAGGGGAAGCGCCGGTCATCAAGGCTCCTCCGCCGGAAGAGGAAACGCTGGCTTCTCGCCATGAACGTATTATTCAACGGATCAACGCGCTCAAACAGCAGTGGTGTGAATCGGTCGGTGAGCTTGAGAGTCTGTTGGAAGCTTCCGGGATTGATCGGCGTAAATTTAACCGAGGCAACCAGGGCAAGTGGATCGAAAAGATCAGCGCCTGGGCTCAGGCCGAGACGCAAAGCTACCAGTTGCCTGAGGCGCTGGAGAAATTCTCTCAGCGTTTTCTTGCGGATCGAACTAAAGAAGGCGGCGCTGTCCCACAGCATCCGCTGTTTGTGGCTATTGACGACTTACTGGCGCAACCGCTGACCATCAGAGATCTGGTGATCACTCGCGCGCTGGTGGAGATACGCGAGACCGTTGCCAGAGAAAAACGTCGCCGAGGGGAACTCGGGTTTGACGATATGCTCAGTCGGCTCGATGGCGCACTGCGCAGTGAAAGTGGTGATGCGCTGGCTGCGGCGATTCGCGCTCGTTTTCCGGTGGCGATGATCGATGAATTCCAGGATACCGACCCTCAGCAGTACCGTATTTTTCGGCGTATCTGGCAACATCAGCCAGAGACCGCTCTGTTGTTGATAGGCGATCCGAAACAGGCAATTTACGCGTTTCGCGGGGCAGACATTTTTACCTATATGAAAGCCCGAAGCGAGGTTAGCGCTCACTATACCCTTGACACCAACTGGCGCTCGGCGCCGGGCATGGTGAACAGCGTCAATCGGCTTTTCAGCCAGATGGACGACGCTTTTATGTTCCGCGAGATCCCGTTCCAGCCAGTGAAATACGCCGATAAAAATCAGGCGCTGCGCTTTACGTTTCATGGGGAAAACCAGCCCGCGATGACGCTGTGGCTGATGGAGGGGGAAAGTTGCGGAGTTGGGGACTATCAAAGCTATATGGCGCAGGTATGTGCCGCGCAGATCCGCGACTGGTTGAAAGCAGGGCAAAACGGCGAGGCGACGCTCATTGGCGGTGGCAAGTCGCGTCCTGTGAGCGCCTCGGACATCAGCGTGTTGGTGCGAAGCCGCCAGGAAGCCGCGCTGGTGCGCGATGCCCTGACGCAATTAGCGATCCCCTCCGTTTATCTTTCCAATCGCGACAGCGTGTTTGAAACCCTCGAAGCTCAGGAGATGCTTTGGGTATTGCAGGCCGTGATGACGCCAGAGAAGGAGACTACCCTGCGCAGCGCGCTGGCAACCTCCATGATGGGGCTGAACGCGCGCGACATTGAAACGCTTAACGACAATGAAATTGCCTGGGATCGGGTGGTCGAAGAGTTTGTCGGTTACCGGCAGATCTGGCAAAAACGTGGCGTGATGCCGATGCTTCGCGCGTTAATGTCGTCGCGTCATATTGCTGAGAACCTGCTGGCCACGGCAGGCGGTGAACGCCGCCTGACCGATATTTTGCACATCAGCGAGCTATTGCAGGAGGCGGCTTCTCAACTGGAAAGCGAGCACGCGCTGGTTCGCTGGCTGTCACAGCATATTCTTGAACCCGACAGTAACGCCGCCAGCCAGCAAATGCGTCTGGAAAGCGACAAACATCTTGTACAGATTGTCACCATCCACAAGTCGAAAGGGCTGGAATATCCGCTGGTGTGGTTGCCGTTTATTACCAATTTCCGCGTACAGGATCAGGCGTTTTATCACGATCGCCGTTCGTTTGAGGCGGTCCTGGATCTGAGTGAGGCGGACGAAAGCGTGGCGCTTGCTGAAGCGGAGCGTCTGGCGGAAGACTTGCGTTTACTGTACGTGGCGCTGACCCGCTCAGTCTGGCATTGCAGTCTGGGCGTGGCCCCGCTGGTGCGTCGCCGGGGCGATAAAAAAGGTGACACCGATGTTCATCAAAGCGCACTGGGACGTTTGCTGCAAAAGGGCGAGCCACAGGATGCTGCCGGACTCCACGCGGCCATCGACGCGATTTGTGACGAGAACATCGTCTGTCGTGTTCCGGATGTTGCCAACATGGAACCGCTGCCGGTCTCAGCCGAAAGCGAAGCGTTGTTGAGTGCGCGGCAGGTGAAACGTCTGCCGGGAGACACCTGGCGAGTGACCAGTTATTCGGGATTGCAACAGCGCGGACAGAGTATTGCTCAGGATCTCATGCCACGGCTGGACATTGATGCCACAGGCGTCGGTGAGGTGACTAATGAACCCGCATTGACGCCGCACCAGTTTCCTCGCGGCGCATCACCGGGAACGTTTCTGCACAGTCTGTTTGAAGATCTTGATTTTACCCAACCCGTGAAGCCGGAATGGGTGCAGGAAAAACTCACACTTGGCGGCTATGACGCCCACTGGGAACCGGTTATCACTGCCTGGGTGACGGCCATTTTGCACGCGCCGCTCAATGAGACCGGCATCAGTCTGAGCCAGCTTTCAGCGCGCGAAAAACAGGTTGAGATGGCGTTTTATCTGCCGATTGCGCAGCCGCTTATCGCCGGGGAACTGGATGCGCTGATCCGGCGGTTTGATCCACTCTCGGCAGGTTGTCCGCCGCTGGAATTTGCCCAGGTTCGCGGCATGTTAAAAGGCTTTATCGATCTGGTGTTTCGTCATGATGGTCGCTACTACCTGCTCGATTACAAATCGAACTGGCTGGGTGAAAACAGCACCGCTTACACGCCGGAAGCGATGGCGGCGGCAATGCAGGCGCATCGTTACGATTTGCAGTACCAACTCTATACGCTGGCGCTGCATCGCTATCTGCGTCATCGCATTGCCGATTACGACTATGAACGCCATTTTGGTGGCGTGATTTATCTGTTTTTGCGCGGTGTGGACAGCGAACAGCCGCAGCAAGGGATTTATACCACCCGCCCGGACTGCGAGTTGATTGCCCAAATGGATGAGCTGTTTGCGGGTGTGGCACTGGAGGACGCATCATGATGCTTCAGAAACGATTGCTTGAAGCCGTCGAGCAGAAGCAACTGCGTCCGCTGGATGCGCAGTTTGCGCTCGCCGTGACCGCTGAAAATGAGCCCGCAGTCACCCTGGCGGCGGCGATACTCAGTCGGGATGCGGGGGAAGGGCACGTCTGTTTACCGCTCTCCCGCCTGGCGCTTGCGGCTGACTGGCCTCCTCTGCTTGCCGCCAGCCTGAGTGAAATGGGGGAGCCAGCCAGTTGGACTGAGTGTCTGCTCGCCTCAGAAGCGGTGAGCGGCGGAGAGCGGCCATCGCCGATGATCCTCCATGAGGATCGTCTGTATCTCAACCGCATGTGGCGCAATGAATGTACCGTCGCCCGTTTTTTTAGTGAGGTAAATCAGCCTGTTGATGTTGATGAAACCTTACTGACCCATACGCTGGAAGCACTGTTCCCGTCTTCAAATGACGTCAACTGGCAAAAAGTCGCGGCGGCGGTGGCGCTGACACGGCGTATTTCGGTGATTTCTGGTGGGCCGGGGACGGGGAAAACCACAACAGTAGCGAAACTGCTGGCAGCGTTGATTCAGATGGCAGAAGGCGAGCGTTGCCGTATTCGCCTGGCGGCACCCACGGGTAAAGCCGCGGCGCGACTGACGGAGTCACTGGGTAAGGCGTTACGCCAGTTGCCACTGACGGATGAACAAAAGAAACGTATTCCGGATGATGCCAGTACGTTACACCGGCTGCTGGGCGCTCAACCGGGCAGTCAACGCCTGCGTCACCATGCGGGCAATCCGCTGCATCTCGATGTGCTGGTGGTGGATGAGGCGTCGATGATTGACCTGCCGATGATGGCTCGCTTAATCGAGGCGCTCCCCCCGCAGGGGCGGGTGATTTTCCTCGGCGATCGCGATCAGCTTGCTTCCGTTGAAGCGGGAGCTGTACTGGGCGATATCTGTGCCTGGGTCAATGCAGGTTATACGCCCGAGCGCGCCCAACAACTGACCCGCCTGACGGGAACCCCCGTACCGGCAGGTGTGGGTAATGAGGCTGCGGCGCTGAGAGACAGTCTTTGTCTGTTGCAAAAAAGCTACCGCTTTGGCAGTGAGTCAGGTATCGGACAACTGGCGGCGGCAATCAACCGTGGTGATAAAGGGGCAATCGCTGGTGTCTTCCGGCAGGGCTTTCGCGATATTGAAAAGCGAACGCTTGCGACCAGTGACGATTACAGCGCGATGCTTAATGAAACGCTGACAGGCTATGAAAACTATTTACAACTACTTGGCGCGCGCGCAGAGCCGGCTTTAATCATTCAGGCATTCAATGAGTTTCAATTGCTGTGCGCGCTGCGTGAAGGGCCGTTTGGGGTCGCCGGACTGAATGAACGCATCGAACTGGCTATGCAGCAAAAGCGGAAGATTCATCGTCAGACGCACACCCGTTGGTATGAAGGACGACCCGTGATGATTGCCCGTAACGACAGTGCGCTGGGGTTATTTAATGGTGATATCGGGATTGCCCTCGACCGTGGACAGGGGCTGAGGGTCTGGTTTGCGATGCCGGATGGCAGTATTAAATCCGTTCAGCCCAGCCGCCTGCCGGAGCATGAAACGACATGGGCGATGACCGTACACAAATCGCAGGGTTCAGAGTTCGATCATGCCGCGCTGGTTTTACCTACCCAACGCTCGCCGGTTGTCACCAGAGAGCTGGTCTATACGGCGGTAACCCGCGCGCGAAGCCGTCTGTCGTTGTATGCCGATGAACGCATTCTCAGCAGTGCGGTGGGGACCCGAACCGAGCGGCGCAGCGGGCTGTCGACATTGTTTAAATGAGATGTTGCCCGATGACGCTACGCTTATCAGGCCTACGTTGCGTGTGTGATTGCAGGCCGGATAAGGCGTTAGCCGTCATCCGGCAATTCGAGAACCGCTAACCCAGATCCGCCATCAGCACTTTCGATTTGCGCTGATAGTTGTACATCTCTTTTTTGCTTTCCGGCAGCAGGTCGATATCCACTGGCGTAAAGCCGCGCTCCTGAAACCAGTGAATACTGCGGGTCGTCAGCACGAACAGCTTGCTCAGGCCAATCTGTTTTGCCTGGGCGGCGATCCGTTCCAGCAGCACTTCACCGCGCGATGAGCTGCGATAGTCCGGATGTACCGCCACGCAGGCCATCTCGCCGATCTTCTCTTCCGGGAAGGGATACAGCGCTGCGCAGGCGATGGTCATGTTATCGCGCTGAATAATGGTGAATTTGTCGATCTCCATCTCCAGTTGTTCGCGTGAACGGCGCACCAGAATGCCCTGTTGTTCCAGCGGGCGAATGAGTTCCAGGATGCCACCGATATCATTAATGGTCGCGCGGCGAATTTGCTCGGCGCTCTCCATTACGATTTGTGTCCCGATACCGTCACGGGAGAACAGTTCCTGCAACAGCGCGCCATCCTCCTGGTAGCTGATCAGATGGCAGCGACGCACGCCGCTGCGACAGGCTTTTACCGCGCCCCGCAGAAACCGCACCGTACCCGAGTTGTAATCGCCTTTTTCTTCCTGTGCCTCAACGCGCGCCTGCGCTTCGTTGGGGAACAGTTCAGAGACGATATCTCCCTCATCGTTAGTCACCCCTTGCGAGGAGCAAAAGCCGATCATTTTTTCGGCTTTCAGCTTGATAGCAAGCTGGGTGGCGATCTCTTCCGAGGTCAGATTAAAGCTTTCACCGGTGACTGACACCGCGACCGGCCCTATCAGCACAATCGCGCCGCTATCGAGTTGGCGATGGATCGCCTCTTCATCGATACGACGGATACGCCCGCTGTGGCAGTAATCCACGCCATCATCGACGCCCAGCGGTTGCGCGATGATAAAGTTACCGCTGACCACGTTGATATGCGCGCCCTGCAATGGCGTATTGTTGAGGCTCATCGACAATCGTGCGGTGATATCCAGTTGTAATGTCCCCGCCGCCTGTTTAACCAGCTCCAGCGTTTTGGCGTCGGTGACGCGGGTATTTTTGTGATACATCGGCTCATGGTGATGTATCGCAAGATTGGCATCAATTTGCGGACGCGCGCCATAGACCACCACCAGGCGGATACCGAGGCTGTGAAGCAGGCCAATGTCGTTGACGATACTGGAAAAGTTTTCATGCTCAATGGCTTCACCGCCGAGCATAATGACAAACGTTTTTCCCCGATGGGTATTGATATAGGGAACTGAATGGCGGAATCCCTGTACCAGTTCGGTTCTACGTTCCTTCACCACGGCATACCCTCGCTGCATGATTATTCGTAATTAATGTATTTTTATTCTGTTTTCGCGTCGCGTGCAAGTGTAAATTTTGACCCCGACAAAGTTTTTTCTCAGTAATACCGTGAATGCAATAAGAATGTTTACCCTTTTATAGATGACAGATTATGCGTCATTCGCTAAAGTTCCCGGTCAAATTAGTCGTTTACTATCTCAACACCGTTACGTTTTATTTTGCTCGGGAGAAGCATGTCGGGATCCAATCCACCTATTAGCCGCCGTCGTTTATTGCAAGGGGCGGGCGCCATGTGGCTATTGAGCGTCAGTCAGGTCGGGCTGGCTGCCGCCAGTCAGGTCGTTGCCGTCCGTGTCTGGCCTGCATCAAGTTACACTCGTGTTACGGTGGAATCGAATAACGAGCTGAAATACAAACAATTTGCGTTGAGCAATCCTGAACGCGTGGTGGTGGATATTGAAGGTGTGAACCTGAATTCCGTGCTGAAAGGCATGGCGGCGCAAATACGCGCCGACGATCCCTACATCAAGTCGGCACGCGTTGGACAGTTTGATCCGCAGACTGTGCGCATGGTGTTTGAACTGAAACAAAACGTGAAACCGCAGTTGTTTGCGCTGGCGCCCGTGGCAGGATTTAAAGAGCGCCTGGTGTTGGATCTTTATCCGGCCAATGCCCAGGATATGCAGGATCCGCTGCTGGCACTGCTGGAAGACTACAACAAAGGCGATCTCGATAAGCAGGTTCCACCCGCGCAAAGTGGACCGCAACCGGGCAAAGCCGGACGCGATCGCCCGATTGTGATCATGCTTGATCCGGGGCACGGCGGTGAGGACTCCGGCGCGGTAGGGAAATACAATACGCGCGAGAAAGATGTGGTGTTGCAGATTGCCCGCCGTTTGCGTGCGCTGATTGAGAAAGAAAGTAACATGAAGGTCTACATGACGCGAAATGAAGATATCTTCATTCCGCTGAAGGTGCGTGTGGCAAAGGCTCAAAAGCAGCGCGCCGACCTGTTCGTTTCAATTCACGCTGACGCCTTCACCAGTCGGCAACCCAGCGGTTCTTCCGTGTTTGCTCTGTCAACCAAAGGGGCGACCAGTACGGCGGCTAAATATCTGGCGCAGACTCAGAACGCCTCGGATTTGATTGGTGGCGTAAGCAAAAGTGGCGACCGCTATGTCGACCATACGATGTTCGATATGGTGCAGTCGCTGACCATTGCCGACAGTTTGAAGTTTGGGAAAGCGGTACTGAACAAGCTGGGTAAGATTAACAATCTGCATAAAAACCAGGTTGAACAGGCCGGGTTTGCCGTACTGAAAGCGCCGGATATTCCGTCGATTCTCGTTGAAACCGCTTTTATCAGTAATATCGAAGAAGAACGGAAGCTGAAAACCGCAACCTTCCAGCAGGAGGTGGCAGAATCAATACTGGCGGGAATTAAAGCGTATTTCGCCGATGGAGCAACGCTGGCGAGAAGAGGATAATAAAAAAGCGCTGAAAGGCGCTTTTTTTACGGACCGCAGATATGAAAAAACACCCGTTAAGGTGTTTGATAGTGGTTGCGGGGGCCGGATTTGAACCGACGACCTTCGGGTTATGAGCCCGACGAGCTACCAGGCTGCTCCACCCCG
>OKVW01000713.1_pt1 | contig 17452 bp, 13 predicted proteins | sample 1606991 | NCBI WGS metagenome assembly OKVW01 (sample SAMN03281021, study PRJEB24777) | human gut metagenome | isolation source: fecal sample PR177 from 1 month old male Malay infant, vaginal delivered...
TACCAGAAATAAAATATTCATTTTGTAAATGAATGGGAATTCTGTCTGAAACGTATTCGATATATTGTTCTGCCAGAAAAGAAGTGAGCCTATTCCCGGAATAGCCGCCTCACATCGCCCGCTGGAGCGACTTCAAACTGATAGCATCAACAGCGCACTGTACCCGGCATTCGCCGCAGCCGTTACAGCGTTCGCTGTCCAGTTGGGGAAGCCCCTTCTCATCCACGGTGCAGGCCTGTTGAGGGCAAGCCTCAATACACTGATTACACGGGCGTATCGGGTTAACACAGACATTGCTGAACGCCGGGCGCAGCCCGGTATCAAAGCGCAACGGCGGCTGCAACGCGTGGGTAGAACAGGCGGCGATACACAGGCCGCAGCCGTCGCAACTGGCATATTCAATTTCCAGTTGCGGGTAGCCGTCCGCATGCCGGTTCAGGATCCCCATCGGGCAGGCCTGAATGCATTGGTCGCATCGTGTACATTGCGCGACAAACTGCGCATCGGGCAGCGCGCCGGGCGGCAGGGGGTGTGTCAGGCGGGCAGAAGGGACGTCCGGCGCGGTGTGTTTTGCCGCACTGACGAACGCGCGGAACAGCCCGCGCCGACTGACGTGACGGTGCGTCATCAGCGCCTGATAATATTTCTCTGACTTGTTCATCCGAAGTACAGCCGTTTTACGGCAGGTTGCAGCGCCCGTTGCTGCTGTACTTCCTGCAAATAGTACGTCGTCACCACGGCAAGTCGGGCATAGAACGGGCTCACCTCACAGGCCTGCAACCGGTCAAGATAGCGATATCCCCAGGGCAACAAATGCTCTGCAAAAAGCGTATTAACCGCGTCGTCTTTTCCTGCATCCAGCAGGGCGCTACTGGCTAAAAGCATCAATCCAAATTGATCTTCCGGTTCGTTATGACGCGAGTCGAACGCCATGCCCTGTGACTGCAAAAACGCCCGGTACGCCGCCGTGGTGTCGCCCATTAGCAGGTTATCACGCTCCAGCCAGACGGAACCCCAGGGCGGCGCGGGCATTTCGCCCTGCCCTTCAAACAGCACAGAGAATTGCCACGCCAGTTCGTTCTCATCCGGTAACGGCCAGTCCTCACACAGTGCGGCAACCTGCGCCGGATCGCGCCACGGATAGAGCTCCGACAACGTGGGCAGGCAGGTGAAAAGCGCTTTTACCTCCGGCCGTTGGGGAGAGTAATAAAACAGTGCGCCGAGGATCCTCGGTAATATCGCTTCGGGGGACATCTCTGACTCCTCCTGAAAACAGAGCGGCCGAAGCCGCTCACAGGTTACATCGGCAACGTCCACAAATTGTAGAACGCAATCCTGCCCACCAGCTCCGCCACGATAACCACCAGCGCTGTCATCGCCAGTACGGTGACGTTGGATTTGAGTTTCACCCAGGCCACCACGCCAACAATACCAACCGCCAGCAATACGGCCTGCGCGGTAAACCAACTGGTTTGCGCCGCGGTTAACGCGCTATCAGCACTCATCAGCGACGCCATATAGCCCGGGCGCAGGCAGAAGCTGAGCAGAATAGCCAGCACGCTCACCAGCAGTCCCAGACGCAAACCAAACAGACCCGCCAGGATACCGCCGCCAATCAGCGGCGTCAGCACCATCATTGCCGTGGTGTAAGACGATTGCCAGGTCACCACCGTCGGCAACTGGTAAATTTGCGGGACCGCCATGATAAAGACCACACCCACTACCGCCGCCAGCCATACCAGCGCTTTGCACAGTGCGATCGCCCCCCGATTGAGCAGCAGCCCCAGCGCACCAAGCCCCCCCAGTGTGGCAAACACCGCTGACAGGACAATTTCATTGCTCATTGGCGAATGACCAACACGTATCAGCATGTTCAATGCTCGTAACGGCTGGCCGACGTGGAAGATCCCGAGTAGCACCCCTGCGCCAAAAAGACACATCACGGAAAACAGGCCAATGGCCATGCGCCGCGCCTCAATCTGTCCCAGCGTGCCGCCAATCAGCAACAGAATAAACGCGCCGACCGCGCTCTGGGTAAAGACGGTAAAAAAGACCAGCGGTAACTCATGCATGGCGTACCTCCCCGAGATTCACGATAGCGCCTTCCTTATCTCCCGTCGGACGGGCCTTTGGATGCGGCTTAATAATGAGGTTAGGATGAGTAAAGGACGCGGCGGGTAGTGGCGCGATTTCGTTCTCAGTGCCGTACTTCGCCCGCAGCTCGTCGATCGGCCCGAAATCCAGCGCCCGCTGCGGGCAAGAATCCACACAGATTGGGCGCAGGTTTTTCTCCAGCCGATCCAGACAGCCATCGCACTTACGCATGACTTTGGCTTTCGCATCGAACTGTGGCGCGCCGTATGGGCAGCGCATTTCGCAATAACGGCAGCCGACACAGACATCATCATTGACCAGTACCAGTCCGTCCTCTTCACGTTTGTGCATCGCACCGGTAGGACACCCGGAAACACAAACCGGCTCATCGCAGTGGTTACAGGCAATTGAGAGATAGTAGGTAAAGGTGTCGTTGTGCCAGCTTTCGCCTTCTTTCACCCAGCTTCCGCCGCCATATTCGTAAACCCGACGGAATTTCGGCCCCACGTCCAGATCTTTATTATCCTTGCAGCTCACCTGGCAGGTTTTACAGCCGGAGCAGCGCGAGGAGTCAACATAAAAGCCATACTGTTTCATTGCGTCACTCCTTATGCGCGTTTGATTTCAACCAGGTTGGTATGCTGTGGGTTGCCTTTCGCCAGCGGTGACGGCAGGTGGCAGGTCAGCGTGTTAATGCATCCGCCCACATCTACACCGTTGCTGTCCAGCCGGGTCCACGCGCCTTGTGGCATCGCCACGACGCCCGGGAGAATGCGCTGCGTCACTTTGCAAGGGATCGCCACAACGCCGCGATCGTTAAACACATGAACCAGATCGCCTGTTTTCAGTTGACGCGCGCTGGCGTCGATCGGGTTGATCCACACCTGATCCGGTACCGCTTCATGCAGCATCAGCACGTTGGTATAGGTTGAGTGGGTATGGCCTTTGGTGTGAAAACCGCTCAACTGCAGCGGGTATTTGCGGGTTAACGCTTTATTCAGGTGCGACTCTTTCACCTCGCAAAACTCCGGTACTGCCGGGATGCGATCGCCTTCCGGCAAGGTCCACGCTTTAGCGAGATCCGCCAGCGCCTGCGAATAAATTTCAATCTTGCCCGACGGCGTCGTCAGCGGATTAGCCTGGGCATCTGCGCGGAAATCGGCAAACGCGAGGCTCTGTTTATCCGTGGCGATACGCTGGTCAATAACCCCCATCTCTTTCGCCACCGACCATTCCGGCAGGTACGGACGTTTTTCACGGATTTGCTGGTAGTGCATTTCCGCCCACTGCGCCTGGGTGCGCCCTTCGGTATATTGCTCACGCAACCCCAGGTGTCCGGCAATATCGGCACAGATATCATAGGTACTACGCACTTCCCACATCGGAGTGACGGTTTTCTGCAACGCAATCATGTAGTTGTGAGAACCCGCCGCGTAAGAGCTATCCACCAGATCTTCCGCTTCAAGGTAGCTGGTTTCGGGCAGCAGGAGATCGGCGTACTTCGCGCTCGGCGTCATATGGTTTTCAATGACAATGATGGTTTCACACAGGCTCTCATCCGCCAGAATTTTACGCGTCCGGTTGGTTTCACCGTGCTGGTTTAACAAGGTGTTACCGGCCTGGTTGAAAAACAGCTTGATACCGGTTTTCAGTTTATCTGCACCCTTCACCCCCATGGTGGTCGCCGTCATCTTTTCCGGACTTTGAATGGCATCGGTCCAGAGATAGCACGGAATAGAGGTTTTGACTGGATTAGTCAAAACCGGCAACAGGGGCACGCCGTACGGTGTGCCGTAAGGCCAGTTTCCGTTGTTGGTTCCGGGCAGGCCGAAATGACCGGTCAACGCCGGTAGCGTCTGGATCGCGCGAACGGTTTGTTCACCGTTGGCATGACGCTGCGGTCCCCAGCCCTGGCAAATGTAGCAGGCACGTGCCGAGGCGATTTCGCGTGCCAGTTGACGGATACGCACTGCCGGAATACCAGTGATCTCTGCAGCCCACTCCGGCGTTTTGGCAATACCGTCGTCGCCCGTTCCCAGGACGTAATCTTTGTAGCTGGCATTTGGCGCGGCGCCTTCCGGTAAGGTACTCCTGTCATAACCCACGCAATACTTATTAACCTGTTCTTCATTGATGAGCTGTTCGGTAATCAGGGTGTGCGCAATCCCCGCCACCAGCGCGGCATCGGTCGTCGGACGAATCGGCAGCCATTCGGCATGCTCCGTCACCACCGAGTCGGTATAACGCGGATCGATAATAATCACCCGCGCCTTTGACGTTTCCAGCGCGCGGCGTAACTCTTCCACCTGGCCGCCGCCAGACATGCGCGTCTCAGACAGATTCAGGCCAAACAGCACCACCAGATCGGAATGGGCAATTTGCGTAAAGTGACTGCCGACATAGACGCCGTGAGTGTACGGCGTCGCCGTGGCAATTTGCGCCGTGGAGTATGTGTTATGGTAATTGAGATACCCCCCGGTGAGGTTCAACAGGCGTTTCCAGGCGGGAGTTCCCTGGGTGTGATAATACGCGCCGGACTGATAGTTATAATAAATGGCTTCACGGCCATATTTTTCCGTCACGCGTTTTAATTCCGCAGCAACAAAGGCCGTCGCCTCGTCCCAGGAGATACGTTTAAATTTCCCTTCACCGCGTTTACCCACGCGCTTCATCGGATATTTGATGCGGTCCGGACTGTATACCCGCCAGCGACTGGAGCGCCCACGTAAACAGGGACGGATCTGGTGTTCGCCAAATACCGCGTCATCTTTTGCGTCTTCCGGTTCGATACGCACAATCCGGTCATCTTTGACGATCACTTTCAGCGGGCAGCGACTGCCGCAGTTCACCAGACAGGCGCTATGCCGGACGGTTTCGCCGTCACCGGTTGGCGCTGGGGTCGAGGTGGTTTCTGCGTGTGCTACGGTCGAGAAAGGTAATGTTATTGCATTGCTGAGCGCAACGGCGGCCCCTATCTTTGCGGTGCCCGCGACGGCATCCCGTCGGGACAGGGTTGTGTTAAGCCACTTTTTTAGTTCCATGTTTCATTTCCCACATTGCATCCATCGTTATTATTTATATGTATTCATTCATCATCATCATAAAGGAGTATATGTTTTAGACAGTTGACTATGATCAAGCGAAAAATCTCAGGATCAATGATCTCATTTTTTGATTTACAACGACCGGCAACGAGATAACGCAGGTCAAGAAAATTGACCGGGATGACCTGCCCTGAGGCTAATTTCCCTGCCACCTTTGAATTACGCGGCTCAATAGGGATAATACCCACACGAAAAGTGAACCCGGGACCACCATGAGACACTCCCTGCCCTGCCGCAAGCTGCGTAAACAGCCGATGAAACTCGGTACGACGGTGATATTGATGGTCAGCGCCGTGCTGTTTTCTGTGCTACTGGTGGTACACCTCATCTACTTTTCCCAAATCAGCCAGATGACCCGGGACGCGCTGGCGGACAAGGCGCTGGCGGTTGCCCGCACGCTGGCGGATTCGCCGGAGATCCGCCAGGGATTGATGAAAAAGCCCGAGGAGAGTGGCATTCAGGCCATTGCCGAGGCGGTCCGTAAGCGTAACGATATGCTGTTCATCGTCGTCACCGATATGAAAAGCCTGCGCTATTCGCATCCTGAGGCCCAGCGCATAGGGCAACCGTTTAAAGGTGACGATATTTTGCTGGCGCTGGATGGCAAAGAGAATGTCGCCATCAACCGGGGCTTTCTCGCCAAGGCGCTGCGCGTCTTTACCCCCATTTATGATGAAAATCACCGGCAAATCGGCGTGGTGGCCATCGGCCAGGAACTGAGCCGGGTTACCGAGCAAATCAATGACAGCCGTGGCAGCATCATCTGGTCAGTGTTATTTGGCGTGCTGGTCGGTCTTCTGGGCACTTGGGTGCTGGTAAAAGTGCTCAAACGTATCCTGTTTGGTCTGGAACCGTACGAAATCTCCACCTTATTTGAGCAGCGCCAGGCGATGTTGCAGTCGATCAAAGAAGGGGTGATTGCCGTTGACGCCAGCGGTGAAGTGACGCTTATCAACGAGGCTGCGCAGAACCTGCTCGACTACCGTAAATTGCAGGACGATGCAAAACTCTCCACGCTCAGTCATGCCTGGTCACAGGTGGTAGATCTCAGTGAAGTGCTGCGCGACGGCACATCGCATCGCGATGAGGAGATCAACGTTAAAGATCGGCTGCTGCTGATTAACACCGTTCCGGTGCGCAGCAATGGCAAGATTATTGGCGCTATCTCCACCTTCAGGGATAAAACGGAAGTTCGCCAGTTGATGCAGCGTCTTGATGGCATGGTGAACTATGCCGACTCACTCCGTGAACGATCCCACGAATTCATGAATAAATTACATGTGATTCTGGGATTGTTACATCTGAAGAGTTATAAGCAACTTGAAGAGTATATTATTAAGACGGCTAACAACTATCAGGAAGAGATCGGCTCGTTACTGGGTAAAATAAAATCGCCGGTCATTGCAGGCTTTTTACTCAGTAAGATTAATCGCACGTCCGATTCAGGCCACAAACTGCTGATTAGCCACGACAGCCAATTACCGGATAGCGGTAATGAAGATCAAATTGCAGCATTGATAACCATACTTGGGAATTTGATAGAAAATGCAATCGACGCGTTAGAGGGGCAGTCCGAAGGTGAAATTAGCGTCTCCTTATTTTATCGCAATGGCTGGCTACACTGTGAAGTCAATGACGATGGCCCAGGAATAGAACCGGACCGTATTGACTCGATATTTGAAAAAGGCGTCTCGTCGAAGGGAACTGAGCGAGGCGTTGGTTTAGCGCTTGTAAAACAACAAGTTGAAACTCTTGGCGGCAATATTTTCGTGGAATCCGAACCCGGCGTTTTCACACAATTTTTTGTACAAATACCCTGGGATGGGGAGAGGGCCAGCACATGATCAATGTCTTTATTATCGATGACGATGCAATGGTAGCGGAGTTAAACCGCCGCTATGTCGCGCAAATCCCCGGTTTTCAGTGTTGTGGAACGGCTTCTACGCTGGAAAAAGCCAAAGAGGTTATCTTTCACGGCGATATCCAGATTGACCTCATCCTGCTGGATATTTATATGCAGAAAGAAAACGGGCTGGACTTGCTTCCTCTCCTGCATGCCGCCGGATGCAAAAGCGACGTCATTGTTATCTCTTCAGCCGCGGATGCCATAACCATCAAAGACTCACTGCACTTCGGGGTCGTTGATTATTTAATCAAACCTTTCCAGGCCTCGCGTTTTGAAGAAGCGCTCACCAACTGGTTGCAAAAAAGAAGAGATATGGAAAAGCACCAGTATTTCGAACAGTCAGAGTTGGATCAGTTGATTCATGGCAATGCCGCCAGCGAGCAGGACACGCGCCGTCTGCCAAAAGGCTTAACGCCGCAAACGCTGCGTACGCTGTGCCAATGGATTGACGCTCATCAGGATTATGAATTTTCAACCGATGAACTGGCGAATGCCGTGAATATTTCTCGCGTCTCCTGCCGCAAATACCTTATCTGGCTGGTGAACTGCCATATTCTGGTTACCAGTATCCATTATGGCGTAACGGGAAGACCGGTTTACCGCTACCGAATTCAAGCAGAACATTATTCTTTACTTAAGCAATATTGCCAGTAGAAGATAAAACCTGTTTCAGGATTATTTCGTTATATATTGGTAACAATTATTACAATAATGAAAAATTAAAAAGGTTAAGGTTATCATGTGAAAATTAAGAAATTGTGTCAGATCAAACATACCTGCAAAATAGTTTCTCTTTCAGCAGGTTATTATTGTCAGCCGTCACATTGTTTTTAATTTCAAAAACGGTAACAAAAGTTAATAAAGTATTCTCCGCCCTGGAGAATGTGTATTTTTAATCACAAAGGAGTAGTCTGATAATATTCAGACGGATTATAAAAACCATAAACAGTAGCAACGGAGAAGATGCTCCACCTTAGGGAAAAGCACATTCTGTGAGCAGATGAGATGTTCATATTTTTCATAAAGATATAACAACAAAGCATCGAACCTGTCTCTGTTCCCCGCTGTCAAAATACCCCATCGCCAGGGAGTCCAGCTCTCTGAAAGCAGCCTGAAAAGACGGACAGGCGTATTCATGAATCTGATGAAAGACGCCTGTTCAAAGTTTAGAAATCATACACATTTTCAAACAAAACGAATATTAGCCAGGCTCTGAGCCCACTTCACAAAAAACAGAAAATGGCTGTGATCCATTTATCAAAATTGACTGGTTTTATCGCGAGGGTAAATAAATGCTATTTAGTATACAACTTCTCATAATATTAATATGTTTGTTTTATGGGGCCAGAAAGGGCGGTATCGCGCTGGGTTTGTTAGGCGGCATCGGCCTGGTCATTCTGGTCTTCGTTTTCCACCTCCAGCCGGGTAAACCGCCCGTTGACGTGATGCTGGTCATCATCGCGGTGGTCGCTGCCTCCGCAACGCTACAGGCCTCCGGAGGTCTGGATGTTATGTTGCAGATTGCAGAGAAATTGCTGCGTCGCAACCCAAAATACGTCTCCATCGTGGCGCCGTTTGTTACCTGTACACTGACTATCCTTTGCGGTACCGGTCACGTGGTCTACACGATTTTGCCGATCATTTACGACGTCGCGATCAAAAACAACATTCGCCCGGAACGTCCAATGGCTGCCAGCTCCATCGGCGCGCAAATGGGGATTATCGCAAGCCCGGTGTCCGTTGCGGTGGTTTCTCTGGTTGCCATGTTGGGTAACGTGACGTTTGAAGGTAAGCACCTCGAATTCCTCGACCTGCTGTCCATCACAATTCCGTCAACGCTGTTGGGTATCCTGGCGATCGGTATTTTCAGCTGGTTCCGCGGTAAAGATCTGGATAAAGATGAAGATTTCCAGAAATTCATCTCTGTACCGGAAAACTATCACTATGTGTATGGCGACACCGCTACCCTGCTGGACAAAAAGCTGCCGAAAAGCAACTGGCTGGCGATGTGGATCTTCCTTGCCGCGATTGCTGTCGTCGCAATTCTGGGCGCCTTCTCTGAACTGCGTCCTACTTTCGGCGGCAAAGCGCTGTCCATGGTGCTGGTTATCCAGATGTTCATGCTGTTGACCGGCGCACTGATTATTATCCTGACCAAAACCAATCCAGCCTCCATCTCGAAAAACGAAGTATTCCGTTCCGGGATGATCGCGATTGTGGCGGTGTATGGTATCGCCTGGATGGCGGAAACCATGTTCGGCGCGCACATGGCTGAAATCGAAGGTGTGCTGGGTAACATGGTGAAAGAGTATCCCTGGGCCTACGCGATCGTGCTGCTTCTGGTATCCAAGTTCGTTAACTCCCAGGCCGCGGCACTGGCAGCCATCGTTCCGGTCGCTCTGGCTATCGGTGTGGATCCGGCTTATATCGTGGCCTCTGCCCCGGCATGTTACGGCTACTACATTCTGCCGACCTACCCGAGCGATCTGGCGGCGATTCAGTTCGACCGTTCTGGTACCACCCGCATTGGTCGCTTCGTCATTAACCACAGCTTTATTCTGCCGGGTTTGATTGGCGTGAGCGTATCCTGCGTCTTTGGCTGGGTCTTTGCCGCCATGTACGGATTCCTGTAAGGGTCTCCCGCGTGCCGCTCAGTACCGGGCGGCACGCCACTGATAATACATAAATAAATCAACAGGCTGGAAGCATATGTCAAATAAAGCGTTCTTCTACCAGGCTCCTTTCCCGATGGGGAAAGAGCAAACAGAGTACTACCTGCTCACGTCAGACTACGTCAGCGTGAGTGAGTTTGAAGGAGAATCGATACTGAAGGTTGAGCCGCAAGCCCTGACGCTACTGGCACAGCAAGCCTTTCACGATGCCTCCTTTATGCTCCGCCCGGAACATCAGCAACAAGTCGCCTCCATACTCCATGATCCCGAAGCCAGCGAAAACGACAAATACGTGGCGCTGCAATTCCTGAGAAACTCCGAAATCGCCGCCAAAGGCGTTCTGCCGACCTGCCAGGATACCGGTACGGCCATTATCATGGGTAAAAAGGGCCAGCGCGTCTGGACCGGCGGCGGTGATGAAGCGGCGCTGTCCAAAGGGGTTTACAACACCTATATCGAAGACAACCTGCGCTATTCGCAAAACGCCGCGCTGGACATGTACAAAGAGGTGAACACCGGCACCAACCTGCCCGCGCAGATTGACCTCTACAGCGTGGACGGCGATGAGTATAAATTCCTCTGCGTCGCAAAAGGCGGCGGCTCCGCTAACAAAACGTATCTCTATCAGGAAACCAAAGCGCTGCTCACCCCGGGCAAACTGAAAAACTTCCTTGTGGAGAAAATGCGTACGCTCGGCACTGCGGCCTGTCCGCCCTACCATATCGCGTTTGTGATTGGCGGCACCTCTGCGGAAAGCACCCTGAAAACGGTGAAACTCGCCAGCACCCACTATTACGACACGCTGCCCACCGAAGGCAACGAACACGGTCAGGCATTCCGCGATACGCAACTGGAACAGGAACTGCTGGAAGAGGCGCAGCAACTCGGTCTGGGCGCACAGTTTGGCGGTAAATATTTCGCTCACGATATCCGCGTGATCCGTCTGCCGCGTCATGGCGCTTCCTGCCCGGTTGGTATGGGCGTCTCCTGTTCGGCGGACCGTAACATCAAGGCGAAAATCAACCGCAAAGGGATCTGGATCGAAAAACTGGAACACAATCCGGGCCAGTACATCCCGGAGGAACTTCGTCAGGCCGGTGAAGGCGATGTGGTCAAGGTTGACCTCAACCGCCCGATGAAAGAGATCCTCGCACAATTGTCGCAATACCCGGTTTCCACTCGCCTGTCGCTGACCGGCACAATCATCGTCGGTCGCGATATCGCGCACGCGAAGCTGAAAGAGCGCATTGAGTCTGGCGAAGGGTTGCCGCAGTACATCAAAGACCATCCGATTTATTACGCGGGTCCGGCGAAAACACCGGCGGGCTATCCATCCGGTTCGTTAGGGCCAACCACCGCAGGCCGAATGGATTCCTATGTTGACCTGCTGCAATCACACGGCGGCAGCATGATTATGCTGGCGAAAGGCAACCGCAGCCAGCAGGTGACCGACGCCTGTCACAAACACGGGGGCTTCTATCTGGGCAGCATCGGCGGCCCGGCGGCGGTGCTGGCGCAGCAGAGCATCAAGCATCTGGAATGTGTTGAGTACCCTGAACTGGGTATGGAAGCCATCTGGAAAATTGAAGTGGAAGATTTCCCGGCGTTTATCCTGGTGGATGACAAAGGTAACGATTTCTTCCAGCAGATAGTGAGCAAGCAGTGCGCTAACTGCGCGAAATAACATCCACAGACATGCCGGATGGCGCTGCGTCTTATTCTGTCTATACTCCCCTGCGTAGACCGAATAAGCACAGCGTCCTCCGGCAATTTCTACTCCGCCTTACGAAATTTAATCACCAGAATCGGCAACGCGAACACCAGCGTCAGGAAGTTCGCCATACTGACCGCAGTATCCTCAATGAGTAATCCGTAAATCAGCCACATCACCAGGCCACACACAAACATCACGTACATCAGGCCGGAGATCCCTTGGGTGTTGCCCGTGGTAATGACTTTGATCGCCTGCGGCAAAAAAGAGAGCGTGGTCAGGCTCGCCGCCAGATAGCCAATCAGCGAAATCCACTCCATGATTACGCCTTTGCCTCGTCAATCGCGCTCACCGGTCGTGTCGGCATTTCCGGCTGCGGATGAAATTGCGGGACCTTACGGTATTTATCCAGCAGATGGATATGGATCTTACGCAACATATCACCGTTCAGACGGTAGTAACGGAAGTAGAGAACCAGCGTCACGATGAAAAACAGTGTCGGTAACGCAATCATGATGAACTGCATCCCTTGCAGCGTTTGCACGGATTGCGCAACATTCGGGGTATAACCGATGATTCCCAGCACCACGGCGATGAAGAACGCGGCAAAGGCGGATCCCCCTTTCACCACCATCGTCTGTACGGAATAAGCAATACTTTCGCAGCGCACGTTGAGTTTAAACTCTCCGTAGTCAACCGTATCCGCCACCATAATCACCTGCAGCACCCAGAAAAGTGCGGTCCCGACATTAAAGAAAATCCCTGCGATCACAATCAATGGCGCGTTGTGAAACCCCGCCAGCGCCATGGCAAACAGTCCCGCACAGCTCACCACAGGCAATATCGACGCGCCGGCCCACAAAATGCGACGGGACAACATCTTCACCAGCCGTGGGAAGAAGACCAGTGTCAGCAGATTCGCGGCACCGGCGTAAGACAGGTAATACGGGAAAAGATCGGCATCGCCGATCACATAGGTGAAGTAATAGATGGCAAAGCCATTGATGATGTTGGAGGCAATGTTATAAGCCAGCGCCATTCCCAACAGACAGGAAAGCTGGTCATTTTTATAGATCAGTCCGACAATCGATTTCAGCGTCAGACGTGAGCTATCGGAAGCCATATCGCTATCGGAGGAGAACACCTCATGCACATTGCGCAATGTCACGATCGTGGAGGCAATAAAGAACGCAATCAGCACCAGCGTAAACATCTGAAACCCGAAACCACGATCTTCACCGCCAACATAATTCACAAACGGCAGCGTCACGCCAGCGGTGACAAACCCCGCCAGGCTGGCGAAGAAACGCGGAAAGGGCACCAGTTGCTCACGTTCACGTTTATCCAGCGTGATGGTCGGTACCAGCGACCAGAATGGAATATCCATAATGGTATAGGTCATGCCCCACAGAATGTAGGTCACGCAGACAAAGACCACCTGTGTCGTGCCCTCAAAAAGGTGGGCGCTGAACAGCAGGAACAACACCACGGAGTTCGCCAGCGTACCGATTAATATCCAGGGTTTGAATTTTCCCCACCGCGAGCGGGTGGCATTCACAATCCAGCCCATGATGGGATCGTTTATCGCATCCCAGACGCGCGCCACCAGAAACAAGGTCCCCACAATGCCAACCGATAACCCCACCACATCGGTGTAGTAGTACATCAGGTACATATAGACGATGCCGATGGCGAAATCTTTACCAAACGCACCAAATCCGTAACTCAGTTTTGTTGTCAGAGAGATGCTCATAGGGTACCGGGTCGCTGTTACCAGCGCCCGCCTTCTGTTATTAGAGAGGGTACACGCCGGACCTGCTGATCCGGCGACGTCAACGCTTAACGGTGTAACCAGGCCGGTAGCCAATTGCCATGCGCGGCAATCAGGTCATCCACCAGCGCGTAAATCTCCTCAATGCCCAGCACTGCCGCCGTGTGCGGGTCCATCATCGCCGCGTGATAAACGCGATCGCGGTTTTCCGTCAGGATGGCCTCCGTCAGCAGCGTCTGGACGTTAATATTGGTCTGCATCATTGCCGCCAGATGCGAGGGGATCGTGCCCACTTTGGTAGGCTGAATGCCATTTGCATCCACCAGACAGGCCACCTCCACGCAACTGCCCTGCGGCAGGTTATCGATCAGCCCGTCGTTGCGCACGTTGCCATAAATCACGCTTGGCTCTCCGGTCCAGATGGCGTTCATGATGGTGCTGGCATATTCCCGCGAAGGTTTAATATCGATTCGCTCGGCGGTTTTGTACTCTTCCAGCTCTTTATGCCAGTTCGCCAGTTGCTCCACGCAGCGTTTCGGGTACTCATCCAGTGGCACTTTATAGCGTTCAATCAGGTCATCTCGGCCTGGCTTAATAAACCACGGCGTATATTCGGCAAAATGCTCCGAGGACTCCGTGACGAAATAGCCCAGCTTTTTGAACATCTCGTAGCGCACAATATTCTGACAGCGCGCGTTACCGTGGATGTTTGGTTTTGGCGCGTGTCCGGCGTCATACGCCGCCAGCAGCTCGGGATAGAGATCGACATACGTGCCATCCGCGGTTTTACGCTCCAGCGCCAGATAAAACGCCATATGGTTAATCCCGGCACAGCGATAGCGCAACGTAGCCGGATCAATATCCAAATCACGCGCCAGTTCCTCTGCGGTTCCCTGCACTGAATGACACAGCCCCACCTGCTTAATGTGCGGGTAGCGGGCATACATTGCCCAGGTATTCATCGCCATCGGATTGACGTAATTCAGCATCGTGGCATCCGGGCACACCTGGGTCATGTCTTCGCAGATCTGCCATAAATGCGGGATGGTGCGCAGCGCGCGCATGATACCGCCCGGACCGAGCGTGTCGGCAATCGTCTGCTCCAGACCATGACGCTTACAGACGTCAAAATCGGTCACCGTGCAGGGTTCATAACCGCCAATCTGGAAAGCGACCACCACGAAATCAGCGTCCTGCAGCGCGGCTTTTTGATCGGTATGGCAGGTAATGTGGCCGGACGCGCCAGCAGAATCCATCAGCTTACGTACCACAACGTGCGACTCTTCGAGGCGCGTTTCATCAATATCCATCAGCGCGATATGTGCCGATTTCAGCGCCTCGCGATGAAAGACATCACCGAGGATATTTTTCACGAAAATCGTCGAACCGGCGCCGATAAAGGTAATTTTGGGTGCTGCCATCATGACTCTCCAAAACAATAGTGAACAGATTCATGGTGGCACGCGATCTGCGGGAAAACCTCCGTCTTCCCGAACGAGCATTCCCGGAAACTCAGATCTTATGCGAATCGCGCGGCGATCTGAGTTTTTGGGAGAAAATAGCGTAAAAAGCAGAGTATCCGGGCGTTTTTTCCGTCTACGCTCAGCAATAACGCTTAATTTTGTGCCCGAATTCCCGGTTCCAGTAGCATAAAGCTGGCATGATTCTGATAATTCAGGAAATGGAGTGACGATGAGTACGCAGCCAATCCCCTTTCTCCCGCCCGATCCGCATATGTGTAATGGCGATGAAAAACAGACGCGCAGTCCGCTGTCGCTCTATTCCGAATACCAGCGGATGGATATTGAGCTGCGTCCACCGCATGCGATGGCTGCCAGCCACTGGCATGGTCAGGTTGAGGTGAATGTTCCTTTCGATGGCGATGTGGAGTACCTGATTAACAATGAGGTGGTGCAGATAAAACAAGGGCACATCACGATGTTCTGGGCCTGCACGCCGCATCAGCTCACCCGGCCCGGCCACTGCCAACAGATGGCGATTTTCAGTCTGCCGATGCACCTGTTTCTCTCCTGGCCGCTGGACAGAGAGCTTGTCAACCACGTCACCCACGGCATGGTGATTAAATCCCTCGCCACTCAGCAGCTCAGTACCTTTGAGGTATTGCGCTGGCAACAGGAGATGAACAGCCCGAATGAGCAAATTCGCCAACTGGCAATCGATGAAATCGGCCTGATGCTCAAGCGTTTTAGTCTTTCCGGTTGGCAGCCGATTTTACTCAACAAAACCTCACGCACGCATAAGAACAGCGTTTCGCGCCACGCACAGTTTTACGTCAGCCAGATGCTGGGGTTTATCGCCGATAATTACGATCAGGCGTTGACCATCAATGACGTCGCAGACCATGTGAAGCTCAATGCCAACTACGCGATGGGGATATTTCAGCGCGTGATGCAACTGACCCTGAAGCAATACATTACCGCCATGCGCATTAATCACGTCCGCGCCCTGCTCAGCGATACGGACAAAACCATTCTCGACGTGGCGCTGACGGCAGGCTTCCGCTCCAGTAGCCGTTTTTACAGCACGTTCAGCAAATATGTCGGCATGTCGCCGCAACAATACCGCAAACTTAGCCAACAGCGCCGCCAGACGTTTCCCGGCTAAAGACGATATCAGTATCAGCCAAAAAAATAGTTTAGCCGTCGATAATAAGCAGTGAAAATAATTTAAAATAATCACATAACATATTGTTTATAAAAATAAATATTTCAAAAATGTTTGTTTTTCACGCGCTTTACAGCCCGAAAAGGCCGGAAGATACTTGCCCGCAACGAAGATTCCTTCATAACCGGGTAAGCAATGATGAAAGTATTAATTGTTGAAAGCGAGTTTCTCCATCAAGACACCTGGGTCGGTAACGCCGTTGAGCGTCTGGCAGATGCTTTAAGCCAGCAAAATGTTACCGTGATTAAATCCACCTCCTTTGATGATGGTTTTGCCATTCTCTCTTCAAACGAAGCCATTGACTGCCTGATGTTCAGCTATCAAATGGAACATCCGGACGAACATCAAAACGTCAGACAATTGATCGGTAAGCTTCATGAGCGCCAACAAAACGTGCCGGTCTTCCTGTTGGGCGATCGGGAAAAAGCCCTCGCCGCAATGGATCGCGACCTGCTGGAGCTTGTCGATGAATTCGCCTGGATTCTGGAAGATACCGCCGACTTTATCGCCGGACGCGCCGTTGCCGCGATGACCCGCTACCGCCAGCAGCTGTTGCCGCCACTGTTCAGCGCGCTGATGAAATATAGTGACATCCATGAATATTCCTGGGCAGCGCCAGGCCACCAGGGCGGCGTTGGTTTTACCAAAACACCCGCCGGACGTTTCTACCATGACTACTATGGTGAAAATCTGTTCCGCACCGACATGGGCATCGAACGAACTTCCCTCGGTTCTTTGCTTGACCATACTGGCGCATTTGGCGAAAGCGAAAAATATGCCGCACGCGTATTTGGTGCCGATCGCTCCTGGTCGGTAGTCGTCGGTACTTCCGGCTCTAACCGCACCATCATGCAGGCTTGCATGACCGATAACGATGTCGTGGTCGTTGACCGTAACTGCCATAAATCCATCGAACAAGGCTTGATGCTGACAGGCGCGAAACCGGTCTACATGGTGCCAAGCCGCAACCGCTACGGCATTATCGGGCCAATCTATCCGCAGGAAATGCAACCTGAAACCTTGCAGAAGAAAATCAGTGAAAGCCCGCTGACCAAAGACAAAGCCGGGCAAAAACCGTCTTACTGCGTGGTGACCAACTGCACCTATGACGGCGTGTGTTATAACGCTAAAGAAGCGCAGGATCTGCTGGAAAAAACCTCCGATCGTCTGCACTTTGACGAAGCCTGGTACGGCTATGCACGTTTCAACCCGATCTATGCCGATCACTATGCCATGCGCGGCGAACCTGGCGATCACAACGGTCCTACCGTTTTCGCCACCCACTCCACCCACAAACTGCTGAATGCGCTGTCACAGGCTTCTTATATTCATGTACGTGAAGGTCGTGGGGCGATTAACTTCTCCCGCTTCAACCAGGCCTACATGATGCATGCCACCACCTCCCCGCTGTATGCCATCTGCGCATCCAACGACGTGGCGGTGTCGATGATGGACGGCAACAGCGGCCTGTCACTGACCCAGGAAGTAATCGACGAAGCGGTTGATTTC
>OKVW01000714.1_pt1 | contig 17435 bp, 16 predicted proteins | sample 1606991 | NCBI WGS metagenome assembly OKVW01 (sample SAMN03281021, study PRJEB24777) | human gut metagenome | isolation source: fecal sample PR177 from 1 month old male Malay infant, vaginal delivered...
GGAGCTGGCCGCTCTGAAAGCCCTGTATGCTCTGAAGGATACCAGAGATCCGGATGAATATATGGAATGTATGATGGAGAACCGCCAGATACTCTATAAACTCTGCAAAGATAAGCTGGAAGGCGGGCAATACCTGTTCACCGGGGAGGTAATGGAGGCCACAGACACGGGTACAGGCGTGTACCTGAAGGACCCGAATACTGTCTACACAGGAGATTTAGCTGCCGGCCTGCCCCATGGAAACGGGAACCTGGGACGCTGGTCCTGGGGATACAATTCCATGGCTGGCAGGAACTGCCTCAGCATGGGCAAAGCCTTCAGTGTGCTAATTGGCAATTCCTATCTGGGCGGATGGAACAGCGGAGCCGCCCAGGGAGCCGGCGTGAGCAGCCAGCGTGAATTCCAGGAGTATTCAGGATTTGACATGGGTGTCTATGAGCAGGCCAAGGAAGTGAGCTGCCAGGGCGATGCCTATGCGAATACAATGACCAGTACAAACTACGTGAACGGACTGGCGGACGGCCCGGTGGAGTACCGTACCAGCGAAAAGGTCTACAGCTACAATACCCATCAGGGGACCGTGGTTATAGATGATCATGTGGTCCAGGAAGACAAGGGCGGCCGTGTCAGATACTACGTGACAGCCCAGGACGGAAAAAATAAATACAGGGTAGATCCTGACAGGGTTGTTAAAGCGGGCTGCCGATGGGACAGTACGCTGCCCCGGCACAGTTCAGGCGACCTTGTGCCCAAGGGTCCGCTGATTCAGGACTGGGCATATATTGAGTTCGGAGAAGCGGTGATGGAAAATGTTCCATTTGACGATTACCCCAAGTTTACGGCAGATGTGTTAAACTATGCAATTGCCCAGGGCTATGTCAGCGACCTGGATATGATATCGGATCACGCAGACGGCTACATTTTCCTGGACGGCGAACCGGTGATTACAGATGAATATATCCAGTTCCACTTCTATGTTGAGTCTGTCCGCTCAGATGAGTATCCTGAATTCGACTTCAGATACTATTTTAATGGAAATAATGCCGGTGCAGACGGGGAGACGGCGGATCATACACAGGGCGGCCAGGCAGATGAAGATCTGATGAACCATGTGAACACTGCGGCACTGCAGCAGTTTATTGCCTCCACGTGGGATGCAGTTACGCCTGACGATTATGAAGCTAAGATGAACAACCGGCTGTACTTTACAGGTGAGGAGGCCACGGACGGCCAGAAGAAGGGCCTTGTCTATCTGCTGGCCTGCAACAGCGGAGAAAACTGGAACACAGGGGCAGTTCCCAATGAAGAGTATCAGTTGAAGGTGACCCGGGAGGTCTATGATGAAGTCTTGGCTGCTGCCATCGGAACCCCTGACAATACACCGGCGTGGAAGGAGAATGTTGCGGAAATACAGAAATACTACCCAGAAGCTGTGGGTCCGGATGAATCCTATCTGATGCTCATGCCAGGTGATTACGGTATGGACTGGCCGGCGTCAACGATTGAGGAAACGGAATCCCTGGGCAACGGATTGTATAAGGTCAGCGGAAGAGTCGGTTACATCGAGGAGCAGGGAGAGATCCCAGAGCTTCCTTACGAAGCGGTATTTAAGAGTAATCCAGGCAGTATGTTTATGGGGCTGACACTGGTTACTTTAACAACAAACCAATAATTATAACGAGGAGGATAAAAGCATGAAAAAGAGAATTGCGGCGGCACTTGCACTGGGGGTATCATTGATGATGAGCACCACAGCCCTGGCGGGGACATGGGTGGATGCATATGGGGACGGCGCTTACTGGAAATACCAGAACGACGACGGCACCATGGCGGAAAATACCTGGGTTGAGTCGGACGGCAAGTGGTATTATATGGGGGCCTACGGAGATATGATGAAATGCGGGGTAACTCCCGATAACTGCCTTGTGGGTAAGGATGGAGTATGGAACGGGGCCAGACTGGACTCATACGATGTGTTAGACGAGGATGCAGCCGCAGCTTATGAGAAGATCGTGCAGACCAGCTACAATATACTGGACTATTACCTGTTTGACGCAGACCAGGACGGCACCCCGGAGCTGTTTGTCCGCAGAGGCACCTGCGAGGCAGACTATATGTTTTATGTCTATACCTACAATGGCGACAGGGCGGTGCAGATCGGCAGCTTTGACGGCGGCCACGGCGGCCTTTGCACCACCAGGGACGGCAAGCTCTACCGTGAGTATGCCCACATGGGCGTGTTCGGCCTGTGCTCCCTGACCTGGGACGGGACCACATTTGCATACAATCCGGAGTCCCTGTTTGAAGAGTTTGTGACAGAGGGCAATGGGTATGAGGATATCATGGCCAGAATGGGAGTCTATGATCTCTGGTCTTACAGCGGTTCGGATCTGACACCATTTAACTGATTGACAGTTTGAACAGAGAAACAGCAGTGCCACAGCCCCGTTTAAGGGTTCCGGCACTGCTGTTTATTACCAGCAAAAAAGTTGTGGATTCCAACCAAAACGCCTTGAAAAAATCCATCAGGAATGGTACAATTATCCTATTGGAAATGTTAATAAATTATGAACTCAATAAGGCACTGTGGAGAGAAGAGGCAAGCAGAAGGAAGGACGCACACCGCGCCCCGATTTCAATTGTCTATTTTTTTTCGCCCGAAACTGGTAAATAAAAAAGGAGAGATGACATGACAAAGGTGTTTGCACACAGAGGATTCAGCGGCAGGTATCCCGAGAATACGATGCTGGCTTTTGAGAAGGCATGCGAGGCCGGGGCAGATGGTATTGAGCTGGATGTACAGCTGACAAAAGATGGTGAAATTGTTATTATTCACGATGAATCGGTACTGCGGACCACAGGGGTGGAGGGCAGCGTATCCAGCTTTACCCTGGAAGAGATCAAGAAGCTGGACGCCTCCTACATTTACCGGGGCAAGATGGGCATCAATCCGATCCCAACCCTGCGAGAGTATTTTGAACTGGTGAAGGACAAGGACATTGTGACCAACATTGAGCTTAAGACCGGCGTAATGGAATATCTGGGCATCGAACAGAAGGTGTGGGACATGATCCGGGAATACCATCTTCAGGAGAAGGTGATTATCTCCAGTTTCAACCATTTCAGCATCATGCGCATGAAGGAGCTGGCCCCCCTGCTGGTATATGGGCTGCTCAATGAAACATGGCTGATTGACGCCGGCAGATACGTTCACAGCCTGGGTATCCCCTGCTACCATCCCATCTACAACAACCTGACGGACGAGGTGGTAAAGGAGTTAAAACAGTACGGCCTTCAGATCAACACCTTCACAGTGAACACCAGGGAAGCTATGCTGGATATGAAGAAGAAGGGCATTGACACAGTTATCACCAACTATCCGGACCTTGCGGTTGAAGTGCTGAGATAAAGGAACTGACAGACTATTATATAAAAGGTATTGATACATGAACAGTGTATTAATACCTTTTTTTGTGAAATAATCTATTTTCAAGCGAACCATTTTTAATTCCACACCATCTAATATTTGTAATAATCAGAAAGTCCGGACATTGTTACAAGGAGATAACCTATGAATAATTTTTTAAGTAAAGCACAGTACCGTGATGCAGATGCTTTTGTGGCGCTGATGCAGGAACATACCCAGGATATGTATAAAATCGCCCGGGCCATTGTATCCAATGATGAGGATGCAGCGGATGCCATCCAGGATACAATACTGGCATGCTGGGAGAAGATACACACGCTGAAGCAGGAGGAGTATTTCAAATCCTGGCTTACCAGAATCCTGATCAATAACTGCAATCTGATTCTGCGGAGAAAACGAAAGCTTGTGCTGGATGGCAGTATCATGGACATGCAGGAAGGCCAGGAATGCCCGGGTTATAAAAACACTGAATGGATTCAAATGCTTCAGTGCCTGGATGAGAAGTACCGTGTCATTATAATGTTGTACTACGTGGAAGGTTTTAAGGTGAGGGAGATCAGCGATATCCTCAGTGAAAGCGAGAGTGCCGTCAAGCGGCGCCTGGCCGCGGCCAGAAAACAGATGGAGCTGGTTTACTTTCCTGAAAGACGGAGGAATGCCAAATGAAACAGGATGAAAAAATAATTTCAATTTTACAGCAGGATATAGAGCTTCCCGACATTGTTGCCAGAAAAGCGGATGCAGCTTTCCGCCAGATCCTGGCTGAGAACCACAGCAAAAAACGCGTCAGGAGGTGGCCCAGAGTGGCAGCTGTTGCGGCAGCGCTGCTGGTTCTCATCATTGGCGGGTGTGTGGCGAAGCCTGAACTGGCGGCAAAAATATTTGCCATGCTTCAGGGCAAGGTAAGTTATTCAGGCGATTATGCTAAATACGCGGAGCCGGTGGCGCCCCAGACATCCGGGCAGCCGGCAGAAGAAGGCACTGCAGAGAATTCTGCATATACCAGGACTGTGAACGGCGTAAAAGTAACGATTGCAGAGGTATACTGTAATCAGGAAGCCCTGAGCATTTCCATGACCATAGAAGGAAAAGAGCCGTTCCGTGATAAACTTCTTGTGGACCAGTTCGGCCAGCAGAAACTGTATCTGGATCTGGAGAATACATTTAGCTTTAAGCCCCAGTCTGTTGCGGGAAATGGTTATCTGGAAGGCAGCTTTCTGGATGAGCGGACATATGTGGGAATCTGGCGTATGGACCTGGCGAACGCCCTTACAGACAATACGGCCAATGTTACCATCTCCCTTCCGGAACAATTTACCGTAAAAATGAATCTGAGGCAAATAATCGGGGACCTGGCAGAGCAGCCTGAGCTGGACTGGGGAATGAGCACAGAGGCGCTGGAGGCGTTATCTGAGGAGGAATTTACACAGTTATACAATGAGGTTACCAGCAGATACGGCATTGATTATTTCCCAAATGCCCAGCAGAATTACTGGATGGAAGGACCGTGGGAATATACGGTGCCTGTGACAGTAAACAATGCGGATACCAGGACCGTCACTGTGAGCGATACCAATGAAAAAGGGATTGGCCTGGCTTCCGTTACAGTCACCCCTTTTGAGTTGGGTCTGAATCTGATTTTTGAACATAATGACAGTTATGATTACTACCCTGTTGTGCTGGATGCAAATGGAAAATTCATGGAATCAGCGTCCGCAGGCAAGGCGACCAGCCTTCCCGTTGCAGACCATGACATATCCCGCATTACAATCTATCTGTGCGATTATCTGGAATACATGGATGAAATCAAAGGAAAGAGGAATGATGACAACTTCCGCCAGTTGTTGGAGGAACGGTCGTCCTATTTAAAGGAAGTAACCATACAATAAGGATCATATGGCTGCTGCAGAAACACTGCGGCAGCCAATTATTTTTATGGAAGATAATCCCAACAAGTGGTATGATATGCATATGGCCTAAAAGCTGAAATCTACATAGAGATAAAGGGAGAGACGGGGAGATGGGTAATAAAACGAAAGCCGTTATTTTTATGATTCTGTCTGCATGCAGCCTCAGCATTATGCAGCTGGGTGTAAAACTGTCCGGTGGAAGCATTCCCATGATGGAACAGGTCTTTGTGAGAAACTTTTTTACGCTGTTCATTGGATGGTATATTGCGTATTCCGGGGGACATAAGAATCCGCTGGGGAAAAAAGAGAATCAGAAACCACTGGCGCTCAGGGCAATTCTGGGGTATCTGGGGGTGGTGATGTACTTTTTTGCCAGCAGGAATATGTATGCGGCGGATGCCACGCTGCTGCACAGAAGCTCCCCGTTTTTTGTGGTGATATTCTCCGCAATGTTTCTGAGAGAAAAGATTTCCAAAGTACAGGGAGCTGCACTGGCAGCAGCAGCGGTGGGCGCGCTGTGCGTGATCCGTCCTCAGTTTAATTCGGAGGTGGTTCCAGCACTCATCGGCCTGCTGTCCGCGGCCAGCGCGGGTGGCGCTTACACTGTGATCGCCTATTTAAAAGGCAGGGAGAATAATGGGGTTATCATCTTTTACTTTTCCTTTGTGTCCTGCCTGCTGTCACTGCCGTTTATGATGATGGACTTCGTGATGCCGGATCTTTACAACACGCTGATGCTTCTGGTGATCGGCGGTTTTGCGGCGGCCGGGCAGATATTCCTGACCATCGCTTATAAAAATGCGCCTGCCGGGGAGGTGAGCATTTACAATTTTTCAGGCATCATCTGCTCCTGCGTCCTGGGATATACTTTTCTGCAGGAAGCCCTGGATTTTATGAGCGGTCTTGGTATGGTTATCATCATTTCCGCGGCCCTGGTCATGTTCCTGCATGGCAGGAGGAAGGCTGACAATGGGAGAGTGACGCAGGTTTTACGGAAATAGGAGGATATGAGAGATGAATCGCAAGGAAATAATTGATTTTCTGGAGGTTCTGCTGTGCCGCCTTCAGAATGATGGGGCCGGCGCCAGGAAGATTGACATGGTGGCAGAGGCCATGGGTATAATCAGCGCCACAGAGGATGAGCGCAGTGTCAGAACCCAGCTTCTGCGGGTCAATGAACTGATGGAGAGCTTGTATGGAGGAGGTTCTGGGCAGCAGGGGGCTCCCTCAAGCGCTGTTTACCCCGGCGCTCCGGGCCGGCCCATTGTGCCCGGTGTCCCAGATTCCCAATTTATGGAACAGATTCGCCGCATCATGGGCGCTGCCCACCAGGAATGCCTGGTTATAGGAGAGAACTTCGCCAGTTCCGCAGGGGAGTTATCCGGCGCTGTGGAGCGGGATGTCAACGATCTGGGCAGGGTGAGAGCCAGCTATGACGACCTGATGAACCGCCAGCGCCTGAGTAAGCGGCTGGGCATGATGAAGGAGCGCTATCAGAACCGTTTAAAGGGACAAAAACAGATATTTATAGCGGACGTCACTTCTGTCTATGACAATGCCATGGACAAGGTGAAGGCCATGTTCGCGGGACCTGAGGCAGGGCGCCTGCGAATGACTCAGAAGCAGCTCTATGAGCGCTTTGACGCCGGACATGACACCTTCCTTGTGCGTGCGCAGAGTGCGGGCAGCGGTCTGGATAGGGCTGGGGAAGCATTTGAGAGGCTGGGGGAGCGCCTAGGAAAGAAAACGGCAGGCGTCAAACGCAAAGCAACGGTCATAACCGTGCTGATGCTGGTGCTCAGCTTTGTTGTGTGGGGAATTCTTCTGGGCACTGCGGGCAAGAAGGCGTATGATGCGGTCACAGACTGTGTGGAGATGGTGGAGGATCTTCAGAACCCTGAGGACCTGCTGAGCGGAATGGGCGGCATGGGTGGAATGGCCAAGATGGTGCTGGACAATGATATGGTGAAGAAGGCATTCAGCAAAGCGGTTGAGGCGCCGGTCCAGGCAATCACAGCCCTGATCACAGCTATGAAAACCATTCTGATCATCCTGGCGGTCTGCATGCTTTGTTTTTATGTATCCTTTGTGCCCTTCCTGATCTGGTTCAGAAGGGGGCTGTGCACCCGCTGGCTGGAGCCGGTGGTGCTGGCGGAGACCAGCATGTTCCTGGGAGAGGCGCAGCTGGGCCAGAGGCTGACCCAGGAAATCCAGGAGATGATCACAGAGCTGGAGGGCATGTACTCAGTCCTGTACCAAGATCTGTTGACTGCGCCTGTGGCCGCACAGGGCGGACGTCCGGTGCTGACTGAAGATGCCGCGGCGGAGGAACTCATCCGCTCATGGCATCAGCTGACTGTAAGATACGGTATATAGAACGGAACAGGAAGGATAAATCTGCATTTACCAGGATTTTACATGAATTTTACCGCGGCGTGGTATCGTTGTGAGCGATACCGCGCTATGCTGATATTCAGGGCTGAACCACAGGATGATTAAAATCATCCCAGGCTGGGCAGTATTAACAGCAGGGGAACGCCTCCTAAATTCTAAAGGTAAAGGAAATGCAGAAATCAGTGAAAGAAACAGCAGAAACCATTCCGGTTACATACAGGCAGATCCGGAAAAATGAAGAAATCAACATGTTGATAGAAAAAGGGAATGATATTCTGGGTGTGCTGGGGTACACCGAGCATTCTAAGAAGCACGCGGCCAAGGTGGCGGATACGGCGGCCAAAATCTTGATGAGCCTGGGCTGCGGCGCCAGGGAGATTGAGCTGGCTAAAATCGCAGGCTATATGCATGACATTGGAAATAGCATCAACCGCAATGACCACGCCCACAGCGGAGCCATTCTGGCCTACCAGATCTTAAAGGACTTAGGAATGCCCCTGACAGATGTTCTGACCGTGTCCGGAGCCATCGGCCATCACGATGAGGCCACGGGAACAGCCATTGACGTGGTGTCGGCGGCTCTGATCCTGGCAGATAAAACGGACGTGAGAAGGAACCGGGTGCGCAACCGGGTGATTGCCAGTTTTGACGCCCATGACCGTGTCAACTATGCGGCCCTGTGTGTCAAGGTGGATGTGAATACTGAGAAGAAGGTAATCCAGATGGACCTGAAGCTGGATGAAGCCATGAGCACGGTGATCGACTACTTTGAGATCTTTCTCCAGCGCATGCTGATGTGCCGCAGGGCGGCGGAGGTCCTGGGCCTGAAGTTCAAGCTGACGGTGGGCGGCAGCAAGGTGTGCTGACCTGGCTGCATTTCTGAAGCTGCAATTTCTAAAATAACCATTAAAAATAGTCCCGTTCCATTGACTTTCCTCCACTGCGCCGATATAGTAGTGTTCATGTGAATACGCATATAAAGGGGTATGATGATGGGAAAATTCAGAGAAAAACTGAGACAATTTATGATCGGGCGATACGGTATGGACCAGATGAATCAGTTCCTGATGTATGCAGTCCTGATTGTCATTTTGATCAATATATTTGCCAGAAGCCGGGTTCTGGAGGTAATGGAAATAGCCGGTCTGGTATACCTGTATTTTAGGATGTTCTCCAAGAACGTGGCCAGGCGGTACCAGGAGAACCAGGTCTTTGTCAGGCACACCTTCAAGGTGACGGAGCGCATCAATAAATGGAAGTTCAGGATGAATGAAAGCCGGAAGTTCCACATCTACAAATGCCCCAGCTGCGGACAGAAGGTGCGGGTACCCAGAGGCAGGGGAAAGATCAGTATACACTGTCCCAAGTGCGGGACGGATTTTATAAAGAAAAGCTGACGGAGATTAAAGGGGAGCTGCCCCGGATCTGGTGAGCGCAGTCTGCTGCGCGATCAGATCCGGGGCAGCTCTACGCTTCCCGGCGGCAGGAGTCATAGACATCATAGAACGCCTCCGGCGCCAGCTGATTCAGAAAATCCGCGGAAGGCAGCCTGATTGACCCTTTTATTCCATCGGGCCATTGGGCCTCGGGGCTGCCCGGCGTACAGCTTATGAGGCAGCCGTTTTCCACATAAAACCGGCTGATAAAGTCCGCCCGGAGCGCGTCTGCCACAGCGATTGCCGCCGTCTCAGGTACTGTGCGGGCCGCGCATATATAGGAGGGAATGACCACCGCGCCGTCGGCGGGCCAGGCGGCCTTTTTTTGTATCCCGTCTGCCCGCAGGGCATAGACGGTGGGAACCAGCGCCAGGGGATTCATTCCGCTCCGTACGCTCTGATATGCGCCGATGGGCATATCGGTCAGGCGGCTGCCGGCCAGGAGACGCCTGACGGCATCAGGGCCGCCCGCCTCCCATACTGTCTTAACAACGGTCTTTGCCGCGGAATTGTGGATGCCGCCGAATACCAGGGGGAATCCTTCTAAGACCAGGCTGTCCAGGGCCGGAGAGCCGCTTGGGGGAATCACATCACCGCTGCCGTAGAATACCAGGGGAATCCCAAGATAAGGCAGAAGGCAGTCTCCGCGCAGCATCATGGGAACCCCCTCTTCCTGCTTGACAGGCAGCAGGCGGGCCAGAGGGTGAAGATTGTCCCTGAACCGGCCGAATATGCGGCTGTCCTCAAATACCTCTAAATCAGCGGACACGACCATATCGGGGAGCTGGGAGTCCGGTTCTCTTAAGTAGTCCGACATATGCCTGCCGTAACCCAGACCAAAGCAGGTGACGTCCAGATCAATATCCTGTTTCTTTAAATCTGCTTTAATCTGTTCCAGAAAGGCAAGTTCCTGCCTGTGAAGGATGCAAATGTTATTCCAATAGAGCTTAATTGTAGTCATAAGAGAAATTCTCCTTTCCGAAGCTTGGCCTGAAGCGCTGTCTGTTTCTCATATATGCGGTCTAAGTCAGAGAATATCCGGTTTTCTTCTGAGGTGCGGGATAAAACGGCGCGGACGGCGCCGTTCTGCATAATGATCCGTCTGGGGGCCATCAGCGCTGTGTGTGGGTCGTGGGTGACGATCAGGACCAGCTTCCGGGCGCCGGCCAGCAGGCACAGCGCCTTCTTCTTGTCGATTCCGGCATTTTCAATTTCATCGATCAGAACAATGGGGCTGTCGCAGACCAGGGCGATATCAGCGATCATCAGCGCCCGGCTCTGGCCGCCGCTCAGCAGGTTTAAGCTTTCTTCCAGGCGGACCGGCTCTGGTGTGACGGTATTGGCGGTGTCAATGATGGTCTGGGGGGCCAGCGCGCTCTTTCCCCGGCAGCGGCAGTGAAGGGTTAAGAAATCCCGGACGGTTAAGTCCAGGACGAATCTCATGTTCTGGGAGAGATGGGCTACCAGGTTTCCTGAGACCGGGAGGCGCCCGGCGGGCAGAACGGACGCGCCGTCCAGCAGAATCCGCCGTCCGGTGACGGAATCTGCGTTGGCCAGCTGCTCGATATCTTTGATCAGCCGGCTCTTGCCGGAGCCGGTGTTCCCGGCGATGGCACAGAGGTCCCCCGGCTCCAGCTCAATCGGGTCAAAGCGTTCCGGGCACAGGTCTTTATCATGGCCGGGAAGAATGGTTAAGTGGTTCATCCGGCCACCTCCTCAAATGTGATTTTTCCTACAACGCCCTGTTGAAACGCTGTGCCCACCCGCGTCTCCCCCACACAGTAGGAGCAGACGCCTGCCGGCATGGTGTGGCGCAGACAGTCATTTTCATAGGAGGGGCAGTCCGGCAGGGAGGACAGCCAGTCGCCGAGGAATTCCACCCCATATCCGGCCAGACCGTCCACAGGGAAGATCCGCGCCTCCGGGTTAATCTCTTTTAAATTCCAGCGGATGATCTCAAGTTCGGCCTGGGATACCATGTCGATTTTGGTGGGGATGATGAAATCGGCGTGGGTGACCATGGGTCCCAGGCGCCCTGGAGACTTGCAGCTGGCCGTGCAGTCCAGCACGCAGCCTGCCGCAGAGAGCCGGGTGGCGGGGGAACAGCGGTGGCAGAGGCCCGCGGATTCGATGAACAGGAGGTCGCATTGGATGTGATCCGCATAGTTCCAGAGTTCCGGAAGGTTTGACACCAGGAAGTGATCCGGGCAGATATCGCGGCTGAGCCCTGTTACAGCGGGAATGTCCAGCTGCCTGTAGACGGCCTCGTCATCGGATTCCAGGCAGTCTATTTTACAGATCATGGGCCTGGCCCCTTTCTCTCTCATATAGGGAAGAAGGGAGCGCAGAACCGCAGTTTTACCCACAGCTGAGGAACCGGAAAAGAGAATGATTTTTTTCGGCATAACGGTTTATCCTTTCAAAATGTTGTTTGCTGAGTTGGAAAAAGCATAGCAGAAACAGATCAATAAGACAGTATCAGATGAGACGCTATTGATAATTTTTTTCCTTGTATTTCCATGAGGTGTATGATAAACTTTTGGTTAGCTAAAACTAACTTGCAAATGCGGGCTGATGAGGAGGTGACTGGGTATGAGTCAGGAAGAACTGCTGGAGGCTGTGGGCGCGTCCACCTTGTTTGGCGGATGTAAAGGGTATGTGGACCGCATGAGTGTGAAGGTCTGCCGGAAAGGCCAGATTATAAGCGACCGGCAGAAGGGCCAGGAGATACTAGGATTAGTAGCCGGAGGAAGCGTGGAGGTATACAGTGTGGCCATGGATGGCCGGGAGATCATGCTGTCCAGACTGAAACGCGGAGACTGTTTTGGAATCATCAATCTGTATATCAACACAGAACTTCCCACTGTTTTAAAATGCAGCTGCGACACCACGCTGCTGACAATACCCAAGAAGAAGCTTCTGGATCTGATGAAATCAGATGAGGAGCTGGCACTGCGCTACGCCTGTATTTGTAATGAAAAGATGCAGTTTTTAATCAACCGGATTGAATTTCTTACCATGCAGTCCGGCAGGAATAAACTGATTCAGTATCTGCTGATGCGCCCGGAACAGAAGGGGGTTATCTGCCTGGACTGTTCCAAGGAATCCCTGGCGTCCATCCTGGGAATCAGCCGGGCCTCCCTGTTCCGGGAGCTGGCCGGCCTGCAGGAGCGGAAATTGATTGAACAGATACCCGCCGGCATCCGGATCTTGGGCAGAGAGAAGCTGGAGGCGATTCTGTACGAATGGTAAATATAAACCGCACGCGCTGCGATTAGAAGGAGAAATATGAAGAAGATAGCAATTTACGGCAAGGGTGGAATTGGAAAATCCACCACCACATCAAATATATCCGCGGCCCTGGCATCCCGCGGGCTGCGGGTCATGCAGATCGGCTGTGACCCTAAGGCAGATTCCACTAAAAATCTGACGGGCGGAACTCGGATTCCCACGGTCCTCGACCAGATACGGGAAAAGGGGGAAGGGGTCACCCTGGACGATATTGCATTCCGTGGATACAGAGATGTTGTCTGTGTGGAATCAGGAGGACCGACTCCTGGTATTGGCTGCGCGGGAAGGGGGATTATCACGGCATTTGAGAAGCTGGAGGAGCTGGACGCATATGAAACCTTCCGGCCGGACATCGTGCTCTACGATGTGCTTGGGGACGTGGTATGCGGCGGCTTCGCCATGCCCATCCGCGGCGGTTACGCCGACTATGTGATGATCGTAACATCCGGCGAAATGATGGCGCTGTTTGCGGCGGATAACATAGCCCATGCCATTCAGAACTTCGGCAGGCGCGGATACGCCAAGCTGGCCGGATTTATTCAGAATTCCAGAAATGTTGAGCGGGAGAGCGAGCTGGTGGAGCAGGCGGCAAGAGAAAACCACACCAGGATATTACATACCGTGCCCCGGGACAAGATGGTCCAGCTGGCGGAAAATCAGGGGAAGACCGTGATAGAGGCGTATCCGGACTGCGAGATGGCAGACTGCTACCAGGAGCTGGCCCAGAAGATATTGATGGAGGTGGAGGCATGAGCTGCTGTTTTGAAAATACCCTTCACTATTCATCCCCGGGCCACGGTGACTGGGGTGTTGTCCGGATCGGTATGCTGGCCCCGGAGAGCGTCCAGCTCTTTATCTGTCCCAGCGCCTGCGGCCGCCATGGGGCCATCGGCGCCATGAAACAGGGGCTGAAGGAACGGCTTTTCTATCTGTATGTGAGCCAGAGCGATATTATCGACGGCTATGACGACCTGTTTCCGGATGCTGTGGAGGGGGTGCTGGAGGTGCTGGAGCCCAAACCGCGGGTGTTCTTTCTGTTTGTCAGCTGTCTGGATGACCTGATCGGGACAGACCACCAGGCGGTGCTGTCCGACCTGGGGGAGCGTCACCCGGAGATCGAATTCCGGATGTGCCACATGAATCCCATTTCCCTGGGGTCAAAGACGCCTCCGCCGGTGTCCATCCAGAATAATTTATACAGCCTTCTGGGCCCTGGTGTGAAACGGGACGGGGGGATAAACGCCATCGGTAATCTGGAACCCACAGCCCCCACCAGCGAACTGCACGGCTTTTTACGGGCCGGCGGGGTGAACTGCCTGCGCCACATCTCCCAGTACGCCACACTGGAGGCATACCGGGAGATGGCGGGCAGCCGCGCAAATCTGGTGATCGGCGCCCCGGGCAGGCAGGCCGCGGGCCAGATGGAAGAGCGCCTGGGAATTCCGTGGATCTTTATGCCGGTTACCTATGATCTGGATGAAATCGAGGCCAATTACCGCAGATTGAGAGAATTCCTATTTCCTGATGTAGGGGAACCCTTTGATTTTGCTCCAGCCAGGGAGAAGGCGCTGGAATCGGTCAGGACGGCGGTGGGAAAAGTGGGGGACCTCCCTGTGATCATCGATGCCTCAGCCACGGCCCAGCCCTTTGGCATGGCCATGGCCCTGATCAAATACGGCTTTCGAGTGGCGCGGGTGGAGGCCCAGGACTGCATGGCCTTTGACCGGCCCCACATGGAATGGCTGATGGAACATCACCCGGAGGTGGAGATTGTCCAGCCGGAGCATCACCGGGCCGTGCTCTTTGACAGGAGAATAGAGAACAGCCTGGCCATTGGTGTGGAGGGGGCGTACCTGGCAGGATCAAAGTATGTGGCGGATTTATTTAACGACGGCGGAATGTTCGGCTATGACGGTGTGTGCAGGCTGATGAGTCTGATGGAAGCGGCGGCGCAGCAGGTGGCAGATTTAGAACAGCTGATTAACGGCTACGGATTGGTGGTGTGATATGGCAAAATTATCTCTATGGCTTCCTCCCTTTTCACCGGACTATTCGGGCGCTTCCGCAGTCCTGTTTGATCTGAAAACAGTGACGGCGATGCACGATGCATCGGGGTGCACGGGGAATTATACAGGGTATGACGACCCCCGCTGGTATGGCTCCCGGTCCGGAATCTTCTGTTCCGGCATGCGCCAGATTGATGCGGTCCTGGGGGACGATGAGAAGCTGATTAAAAAGATGGAAGCCGCGGCAGAGGACATACGGCCGGAGCTGATGGCTCTGGTGGGAAGCCCTGTGCCCATGGTGATCGGTGCCGATTTAGAAGGGATCGCGGCGGAACTGGAGGAGAGAACCGGGATTCCCAGCTTTGGCTTTGATACCACGGGGACAGCCTATTATGACAAGGGCGCCTTCCGGGCGGCAAAGGCGCTGATGGACCGTTTCACTGAGAAACGGGCAGCGCGGAAAGGCCGGGTCAACATCTTAGGGGCGCTGCCCATGGATTTCGGAGAAGGCGGGGAGATCAGGGAATTCAAGAGGTTCCTGGCTGAAAACGGCTGTGAGGCAGGACTGTGCCTGGCCATGGATTACAGCCTGAGGGATATAGAAGAAGCTGCGGAGGCCCAGGTCAATCTGGCGGTATCACGGTTTGGCTTTCTGATGGCGCGGTATATGGAACAGAGGTTTCAGATTCCCTATCTCTGCGGGTATCCCGCGGGGGAAATGGGGGAGAAGGATTGGCTTGAAGCGCTGGGACGGGTGATGAATACGAAACGCTCGGAAATCCTCAGCTGCGCAGAGCGGCGGAACGATGGGGAAGATACCTCAGTGCTCATCGTGGGAGAGCAGGTGATGGGCAATTCGCTCCGGTATGCCCTCTCCCGGGATATGGGAATCACCAATGTGACGGTGGGCTGTCTCTACGGCCTGGAACCGGCCCTTGGGCTGCCCGGCGATCTGGATCTGCCGGATGAGAAGAAGATCAGGCAGGCCCTCAACCAGTCGGAGTTCCAGATGATTATCGCAGACCCCTTTCTGAAGGTTCTGCTTCCTGAAAACACGGAGAAACAATTCCTGCCATTTTCCCAGTACGCGGTATCCAGCAAGCTGGGAACGGCAGACAGCGCCTGGGTTGCAGGCGGACAATTCAATGAATGGTATACAAGGAGGACAAGTAAATGAAAAAAAGATTAACAGCTGCTTTATTGGCGGCAGGTATGGTGATGTCCCTGGCGGGCTGCGGTTCTGCAAAGACGGCATCCACCGCAGCTCCGGAACAGACGGTCCAGAGCACAGAGAATGCTGATGCCGGGTCAACAGCCCAAAGCAGCGGGGAGGAACCAGAGAGCGGTGAACACAAAGAGACCCGCATTGTTGTAGACCATACGGGGAGAGAGATAGAAATACCGGTGGAGATCAACCGGGTGGTGATTTCCTCGCTTCTGCCCCTTCCGTCTGTATACTGTCTCTTCGAGGGCTCGGCGGAAAAGCTGGTGGGCATCCACCCGTCCTCCATGGCAGCGGCGGAGAATTCAATCCTGCCCAGCGTGGTGCCGGACATTCTGGAGGTCAATACCGACTTTCTCCAGGGCGGAGAGCTGAATATAGAGGAACTCCTGAATTTGAAGCCCGATGTAGTATTCTACAGTGCCAACAACACAGAAGAATACGAGAAGCTGAGCGCGGCGGGTATACCTGCCGTTGGATTCTCCACCTCCAACTGGGATTATGACTGCGTGGCCACATTTGAAAACTGGGTTAAGCTTCTGGGAGAGGTGTTAAACCAGGAAGATAAGGCGGCAGGCATCGCAGATTACGGCCATCAGGTGTACGATGAGGTTCAGTCCGTATTAAATGGAGCAGGGGAACTGGAGAAGCCCCGTGTGCTGATTCTGTTCAACTATGCGGACGGTGTGATCAAGACCTCGGGCAGCGGCTTCTTCGGCCAGTATTGGATCGAATCAACGGGAGGCGTCAACGTGGCGGCAGATTTAAACGGAACGCCTGAGATCAATATGGAACAGATCTATGAGTGGAACCCGGATATTATTTATATCACCAATTTCAGCCCCTATCTGCCGGAGGACCTCTATAATAATACCATTGAAGGAAATGACTGGAGCAGCGTGAAGGCCGTTATGGATGGAAAGGTATATAAGTTCCCGCTGGGCATGTACCGCTGGTTCCCGCCTGCATCCGATACACCGCTGGTGCTGCAGTGGCTGGCACAGAAGAATCAGCCGGAGCTGTTCGCCGATATGGACATGGAGGAAGAAGTGCGTACCTATTATAACCGTTTCTATGGGGTGGATCTGACAGAGGATGATATTGCCAAGATCTTTAATCCGGCCCGGGAAGCAGCTGGAAAGTAAGTGCAGGAGAAATATATGGAACAGAAGTGGAAGAGGCAGCAGTGGGTTATGAGTTTTCTCATCTGCATCCTGCCGTTAGCGGCGGCAGTCATCTGCATTGGAATCGGCAGATACAATATCTCTCCGGCAGAATCCCTGGCCATCCTCCTCTCGCCGTTAACAGGGCGGGAGGTGGACCCCCAGGGCTGGTCCGTGGTATATAATGTCAGGCTGCCCAGGATTCTTCTGGCGCTGTCCGTGGGTATGGGTCTATCGGTGTCCGGCGCTTCATTCCAGTCCCTGTTCTCCAACCCGCTGGCAACACCGGACACCCTGGGGGTGGCTACGGGCGCCTCATTCGGAGCGGTTCTGGCGCTTTTGTTCACCCGGAATATTCTGGCTGTCCAGCTGGCGGCCCTGGCCATGGGTCTGGCGGCGCTGGCGGGCACGTGCCTGATCAGCAGATTAAATGGAAAGAGCAGTATACTCATGGTGGTTCTGGGCGGAATGGTGGTCTCCTCCCTGTTTCAGGCGCTGGTATCACTGGCAAAATACGTGGCAGATCCTGAGGAAACGCTGCCGGCCATCACGTACTGGCTCATGGGAAGCATGTCCAGGGCCACAT
>OKVW01000719.1_pt1 | contig 17305 bp, 13 predicted proteins | sample 1606991 | NCBI WGS metagenome assembly OKVW01 (sample SAMN03281021, study PRJEB24777) | human gut metagenome | isolation source: fecal sample PR177 from 1 month old male Malay infant, vaginal delivered...
TTCCCATACACATAGGTATCCCAAGTCAGCATGTCCTCCCGCTTATCCAAATTCAGCGCAGTAAAGTCCATGTCCTCTGTGGGGCTGGTGTTGATAAAGATCTTCACGCAGGTCGGCTTACATTCCAGATACTTCCAAACATAATCATGTAGAAAAATCCGTTCCAGCGCCGCAGTATCAAACGTATGGTTCCTGCACACATCCAGCGGAATATAGCTGTAGTCCAGCTCATTGGGCGCCCCATCCACGCTGACGCAGCGCACAATCTTATACACATAAGACCCCAGAGGCAGATGCAGCTTCTCGCACAGTTCAGGACCGGCCTGAAGAATCCCATGCTCAATCAGCTTATGGGGCTTGTGGCTGGACTCCTCCACGGGAGTGATCTTGATACCGCTGGCAAAGGCCATGGGCTGCATACTGGTATTCTGGCGCGGAGGAAGCACAAATGTCCCCTTGCCCTGCACCCGGTCCACAACGCCGCAGGCTGCCAGCTCTTTGATGGCACTGTTGGCGGTAATCCGGCTGACGCCGAATTGTTTGGACAGCTCAGCCTCTGAAGGAATCCGGTCGCCTACCTGAAACACGCCCTCCGAAATCTTCTCCAGAATATAGTTTTGAATCTGAACATACTTGGGTACATAAGAATTATTATCTTCGGACAACATTTACTCCTCCTCTTTACACGCCCCGCCCCTTATCTGCTTACGGAATCCGCGCCGGACCCCTCCGGCACCGCTGCAGGGAAAATCAAACGTTTTCACGGGCCGCAGCAATAAACGCCCGCAGCTCATCATCGTATGTATTCAGCGCCAGGGAACAATCCGGCGCAAGTATAAACGGAATCTCCGCCATGCGCTTCAGCGTATTCCTTGTTGCAGCGGCAATCTCCTCAGCTTTATGCTGGCCGAACAGACGCTCGTCGCAGCCGCCCATGGGGATTATAGACTTATCCAGCCACTGTGGAACACTGTCCAGGGAAGGATTGCCTGTGGCAGTCTCCGGCCACTGTAAGATATCGATGGGATAATGGGCAAAGTTCTGGGGGTTTACCTCCAAGCCGCAGGCATGAACCATGATCTTACATGGCTTCAGCACTTCCATCATCTCTAAATCATAAGGTTTAACAAACTCCTCCCACTCGTCCTTTGTGAGATAAGTGGTGCGTGAAAGACCCGTGGCCCCGTAAAACACGCCAAACATGCCGTTGTCGATCAGCTTCCTGGAATAGTCCGCCATGGTGCGGGTGATATTCTTCAGGGTACGGTGAACCAGCTCCGGCTGCTCATTCATCAGAGTCACCATCAGATCGCCGCGGCTGGCCGCACGGTAACGGCCGATGGGATTCACCGCACACAGCTTCTGAAGAATGCTGGTGGGGCACATCATGGTCTGGAATACAGGCGCGCCGTCCGTCAGACGGTCCTGCACTGCCTTCACTGCTTCAATCTGCTCTGCTAAAGGACCGCTGTCCCCGGGAAGCTCTACGATCTTCTCCAGATCCTCCGCACAGCTGATGGGGCCCTTTATACATTTGGGCAGTACGCCCTCATAATTATCGTAATCAAACTGTCCGCCCCAGGCCTCCTCATAGTAGGAAGCTCTTGGCTGCAGTTTCACATAGTCCCAGTCGTAAGTAGTATGCCAGTCCAGCATGGACTCCACAAAAGGCTCCACACCGCTATGTTCCTTGTCAATAAAATGACGCCAGGCCGAAACAGGCGGCCGGTCCGCAAATTCTCCGTTTAAAACCGCCAGCATACGTTCTTTTTTTGTCCACATAATGTTCTCTCCTTTAGAATTTTGGTTTGATCAGGTTTGATAAGTTGCCAAAATTCCCAAAAAGAGTTATGTTCCATGCTATTATAGCATGGCTTTCTTCTCAGGGCAATTATATTTTTAACTGCGCTTGTCGTTATAAAAATAGACGATCAGGGACGCAGCTGCTACCAGGATTCCACCTATTACAGAGGTCATCTTCACCGGTTCGCCCAGGATCATAAGGCCGAACAGCATACTGAAAAGGATTCCCGAATAGTTGTAGATACTGATTTCCGAAGCCGGGGCATACCGGTAAGCATAGGTGATAAAAGCCTGGCCCAGTGAGCCGAACACGCCGATCAGCATAAGCAGCAGAAACTGCTTCAGATCAGGCATCACAAAGTTGGCAATCATAAAGGGCAGGGACCCCACTGCGCTGAAGGTTGAGAAATGCATAATCACAGTCAGCCCATCCACCTTATCCTTAAAATATCCCAGCAGCGTATAAGCAATGCCGGAGGAAACCGCGGACAGCAGAGCCATCACCAGAGGCAGCGGATTGGACTTAAAGCTGGGCTGGAATACCACGAAGGCTCCTGCCATAGCCAGAAGCAGCGCCGGAATCTGCACCTTGGACAGTTTTTCCTTGAGGAAGAACACCGCCAGAACAGTCACGCACAGCGGGGACAGCTTGTTGAGAATCGTAACATCCCCCTGGGCCGCATGGCTGGACGCATAAAACAGGGTAATCAGCCCCAGAAAGCCAAAAAAGGAACGGCCGAACAATCCGGTCTGATACTTCCTTTCTCCAAACAGGGAGCCACCTTTTCTGCGGATAATAAAAAATGCTGCAATCAGTATAAACAGATTCCTCATAAAAATCTGTTCCATGGTGGGAATCTCCTTTGTCAGCCGCACCACTACCTGCATTGCCGCAAAGGACAGGGCTGAGAGAATCATCAGCAGAATCCCTTTTTGTTTTTGTGTAATTGACATATTTTCCTCCATTTATCATAATCAGGACAGATTGTATAACTTTCGCCCAATTAACATGTTGACATATCATATATACTATAATACAATCACTATTATAAGACCCTATTTATGACATGTCAACAGGCTTTTTCACAAAAGCCTGTACATAACAAAAGGAGGAATCCCAATGCAGGATAAGATCACCGCTTTATGCACCGCCATGGTTCCCCAGGCCATTGCCTGGCGCCATCAGATCCACCGCTGCCCCGAACTGGGCTTTCATGAGACAGAGACCACACGTCTGATCACAGAGTTCCTGGAATCCCTGGGCAACATTGAAGTACAGCGTCCCCTCCCCACCGGAGCCGTTGGCATCTTAAAAGGAAAGAAACCGGGCATGACCCTGGCTTTCCGCGCAGACATCGATGCGCTGCCCATCACTGAGGAAGAGAGCCATAATCCGCGTTCCGGCCATGACGGCGTGATGCACGCCTGCGGCCATGACGCCCATACCGCCACACTGCTGTCCGCAGCAGCCGTACTGTCCCAGCTCCAGGATGAGATCTGCGGGGAGATCCGCTTCATCTTCCAGCCCGCGGAGGAGGCTCCTCCAGGCGGCGGCTGCCAGATGGTGGAGGCCGGCGCAGTGGACGGCGTGGATTACATCTTCGCCCTTCATGGCCATGTGCCTGCTGATCCCGGCATGTTCTTCGTGAAGCCAGGCCCCCTGTTCGCCTCCAGCTACAATTTCGACATTGAGCTCACCGGCAAACAGGCCCACGCAGCCTTCCCCTTCAATGGCATCGACAGCATTCTGGCAGCCTCACAGATTATCGCTGCCCTTAACACCGTGATCCCCCGCAGCGTGGACAACTCCATGCGGGCCGTGCTCACCGTCACCCAGATCCACGGCGGCAACACACACAACGTGATCCCGGAGAAGGTAAGCTTCGGCGGAACCATCCGCATGCTGGATTCCCGCTGTGAGGAAACGATTCTGGAGCGGGTTAAAGCCGTTGCGGAACACACTGCCGGCATGAACGGCGCCCAGTGCCGCGTGATGTTTGACAAAGGCTACGCCCTGGTGGACAATGACGCCAAGGCTGCCGAGGCAGTGCGCCGGGTACTCACTGCCCGCTTTGGACAGGACCATGTGACTGAGCCTGTGGCGCTGATGGGTGGCGAGGATTTCTCCGCCTACCTGCAGAAGGTACCGGGCTGCTATTACCGCATCGGCATCCGCAAGGTGCAGGAGGACGGAAGTGTTCACCAGCCCCACACCAGCCGTTATATCTTCAATGATGAAGCCTTTAATTACAGCATCGAGAGCGTGGTGCGGATTCTTCTTGAAGCCCAGGACATTCTGGCCGGCCTTTAAATCTGATTCAATAACGCACAGGCAAAAGGCGGAGACATCTCCGCCCCCGCCTGTTTCTATTCACTTACTATATTCCCATTTTCATCCACCCGGACTCCATAGGAAATCCCTGTCATATAACTGAAGAACTCCTGCCGCTTCGCCTGATCCGTCACCTGCCTGGTATACCCAGCCGAAGAGGTGGCCGGAACCATGCTCAGCTGCACATTCTCCCCGTCCCAGTCTGCGCGCAGCAGGGCGCTTCTGGGGATGCTGCTGCCGAACACAAAGTTCCCCAGGCTGTACACAATTGGCTTCCCTTTATAATACTCAAAGCCCTGAAGTACATGGGGATGGCTGCCGATCACAAGGTCAGCACCCGCATCAATATACTGCTGCCCCAGATCCCGCTGATAGTCCTGGGGACGCTCGTCCCGCTCAATGCCCCAGTGCACATAGACCACCACAAAATCGCAGATCTCCCTGGCTTTTTTGATCTCTGCCACCAGGGACGCCGGATCATAGGTAGTCAGCATACCCGGCCTGTCTGAGGAAGCATTCCATGACCCTACCGGAATCACCCTGGATGCTCCCAGGAAACCAATGGTCTTCCCCTTAGTCTCCATGGTAACCAGAGCCTTGGCCTCGTTTAAGTTCCTGCCGGCCCCAACATGGTATATCCCCGCTCCGTCCAGAGCATCCAGGGAGTCCACCAGGGCATCAGTGCCGTAATCCAAGGCATGGTTGTTGGCCAGTGTCACGATGTCAATGCCCATCTCACCCAGCATACTCACCTTTTCCGGCGGCAGCCGGAAGGTATACTGTTTGTCCGGCGCCGCAGATCCGCGGTTGCTGAAGGGGAACTCCTGGTTCACCATGAAGATGTCACCGCGGCTGATCTCCTGCCTCAGCCCCTCATCCAGGACCCCGGTAATATCCCCTGTCTTATTGTACGCGTTCAGCACATGGTCCGACAGGAGTACATCGCCTGCAAACACAAGATGGATGGTTCCATCCTGGGCCCCATCCTCTGCCTGCTGTGATTCCTGTGAGTTCTCCCCCAGTCCGTCCTCCCCGGAGGCATTCCCCTCCAGGATCAGCTCTCCTGAGACAGATTCACCAGGCGCTGCCTCCCCTGGTCCGGCTCCTCCGTCCCCATCGGTCCGTGCCGCTTCCGTCCACGCATCCGCAGCCGCCTCATCCGAGCCGGCGGTCTCCACAGCCTGGTACCGGCTGCCTGCGGTCTGCCATATCATATATCCAACTGAGCCTGTCAGGGCAATGCCAAGCATTACCGCCAGCAGGACTGTTATTCCTTTTCTGTTCATCCGTCACCTTAGCCGGTCCGTCACCTTAGCCGGTACAGCTATACTCCTTAAAGAGCCAGCACAATCCCGCCGTCCGCGGCATAAACCGTGGCTACACCGGCTGTCTCCGTTATCACAATCTCTTTAAATGCGGCCCGCTTCATAAGCTCGGCCTTCACATATTCCGCCCTCTGGGCATTGTTACAGTGGGCGATGACCACAACGCGGTCCGCGCTGTCCTTCGCCTCCTGAACCGCAATATCACACATGCGCTGCAATGCTTTGTTGATGCCCCTGGCCTGGTCCAGCTTGATAATTACACCCTTATCAGCTCCCATTACGGGCTTGATATTAAGCGCTGTGGCAAAAAATGCCTGAAGCCCCGAGAGACGGCCGTTCTTGCGCAGGGTGTCAAGGCTCTCCAGCACAAAATAAGTGCGCATCCTGTCCCTGAACTCCATGGTTTTCTCCACCACTTCCTCCAATTCAAGACCGGCTTCAAACAGCCCCGCAATATACAATCCAATATTCAGTTCCCCCGCTGAGGCGGACTCAGAGTCAACCACCACCACCTGGGTAGGAACAGTCTCACCGCGCTCAGCGTACTCTTCCTCATACAGCTGCTTGGCCAAAACCGCGGAATTATAGGTACCGCTTAAATGGCTGGACAAGGTAATCACAAACACTGCCTCCACCCCCGACTCCTGGTAGGCCTGCTTAAACATCTCAGGCGACGGGCAGGCTGTCTTGGGACACTCCGGGCAGGCCCTCACCAGCTCCAGGAAATGAATCTGGTCAAATGTCTCGTCATCCACGATCTGAGCGCTGCCAACCTGCAGTGTCAGCGGAACCATCTGATAATGGGGGTCCTGTTTCATCTTTTCAGTTAAATCCAGACAGCTGTCTCCAATAATTTTATAGGTCATATAAGCTTCCTCCAAACCTGAAACATCCCTTCCTTCCGGTCCGGGATGTTGTCAATTCTCACTCATGCTTATAACATGTAGTATTCATTACTACTTATTATATCATGCCAGGTTCAGATGTCAAGCGGACAACGCCTGATTCAGCTTTCCTTTCCTCTCAGTACCTCAAGCAGTTCCCGGTCCGTTGAGTGGATCACCGCCCTGGCATGGCTGCCCAGTCCCATGGCAATAACGCCCTGGAGGGACTTTGCATCCACCAGAATGTGGCCAAACCGAAGGTCCACGTCCGCCTCTATTTGATTCGCTCTGCGCACAAACGCAACCACGTCATCCATGGTTTGAAAATATACTTCCAATTCTTCCATACATTACCTCCCCTGACCGTATTGGCAGGATTCACTTACAGTATATGCAGTTCAGGACCAGTGAATGAGGATAAATGCCCTCCTGCGAAAAAAAATCCGGGCTGCCCCAGCCTTTCGGCGGTTTTGCCCGGAATGCAGGTTGATCACAGCCTGCCGTTTCTCTACGCATATCGATTAATCACATCCACAATCATCTGGTAAACCTCCCTGCACTGCTCAATCTGTGCCGGGTCTGCGGGCCTTCCGGCCCTCAGATCCTCAACCACAGGATACAGCACGTCGGTCAGATTGACAAATCCCAGATTCGCCGCCACACCCTTCAGTGTGTGGGCGAAGTAAAATGCATCCTTCACGTTCTCATCAGAGAGGTTTGCCATCAGCCCTGGAAATGACCCATCTTCCGGAAATTTTCTCAGAAACTTCTTGTAAAGCTCTGCATTGTCTATAAAACGGTTCAGTGCACCGGGGACGTCCGCCCCCATCTCATCAAGTGCCTGTAAACACTCATCATCCGTATAATTACCCACTGCTCCTTGTGTCCTCCTTAGAATCTCCGGATGCACAGACAAACCGGCTTACTGCTCCTTCTCGCCTGCCATTATCAACATAATCTCATTGCTGCGCGCCACGAAACTGGTCATGCGCTCAGGTGACAATGCTCCGTGGCCCAGACTGGCCAGATCATAGAGCTGCTCGCAGATCTTGGCCGTATTGCCGTCCTCCTTGTGGCCCAGCACATATTTTACCAGCGGATGGTTGACGTTGAGCACCAGTGTCTCGCCCGGACCGCCGAACATAGACGGGTCCATGCCTCCCATACTGTACATTTTCATCATATCCTGCATACGCCTGGACTCCTCGGACACAGTGATCATGGAGGCAACGCCCTCGCTCTTCATCTTCTCCACTTTGATATCCAGCTTGTCATTGTTCAGCGCCTTCTTGAACAGCTCTGTCAGCTCGTCCGCAGCCTTCCCAAACTCCTCGTCATCCTCCTTCACCTCTTCCTTGAAGGCAGCGTTTAAATCGGTGTCGATGCGCAGGAACTTGACGCCCTCGTTCTTCTGCTCCATGTGGCTGATAAATGGATTGTCAATATTATGAGGCATGATCACCGCGTCGATGCCTTCCTCTTTAAACAGGTTGATATACTGGCTCTGCTCCTTCTCGTTGGTCACATAGAAGATGGTGTTCTCATGCTTATCCTTGTTCTCCTCCAGGCAGTCCTTAAAGGTCAGGTACTTGCCGCCCAGGTTCTTAAACAGGATGTAGTCGCTCATCTTCTCAGAGAATTTCTCATCCTTAATGTATCCGAACTTAATAAACGGCGCAATGTCATCCCAGTATTTCTCATAGTTCTCACGGTCTGTCTTGCACAGTCCGGACAACTTGTCCGCCACCTTCTTGGTGATATAGTCGGAGATCTTCTTCACAAATCCATCGTTCTGCAGCGCGCTTCTGGATACGTTCAGCGGCAGATCCGGACAGTCGATCACGCCCTTTAAGAGCATCAGGAACTCTGGAATCACTTCCTTGATGTTGTCGGCGATAAATACCTGGCTGTTGTACAGCTTGATGGTTCCTTCCAGGCTGTCGTACTCCATGTTGATCTTGGGGAAGTACAGGATACCCTTTAAATTGAAGGGGTAGTCCATGTTCAGGTGAATCCAGAACAGCGGCTCCTTGTAGTCCATGAATACCTTGCGGTAGAACGCCTTGTAGTCCTCATCCGTGCACTCGTTGGGGTGCTTGTTCCACAGGGGATTTACTTCATTTAATGCCACCGGGCGTTTTAAGATCTTATAACGCTCCCTGGAAGGCTCGGTCTCCACCGTTTCCTTGGTGCCGTCCTCATTTTCCTTCTCCTCGGTCTTGGCCGGTTCCACCACGGTCTCCACAATGGTGTCCTTGTCCGTCAGCTCGTCCGTCTCAATAGTCTCGTACTCAGGCTCCGCAGTCTCGTTGGACAGGAAGATGGGGGTGGGCATAAATGCACAGTATTTTTCCAGCACTTCCCTTGCCCGGTACTCATTGCAGAATTCGGTGCTCTCCTCGTTGAGATACAGGGTGATGGAGGTTCCCACCTCAGCCTTGTCCCCCTGGCCCATCTCGAACTCAATGCCGCCCTCGGATTCCCAATGGACCGGAGCTGCATCCTTCTGATAGGAACGGGAATCAATGGTCACCTTGTCCGCCACCATGAAGGCAGAGTAAAAGCCCAGTCCGAAATGGCCGATGATCTGGTCCTCGTTGGCCTTGTCCTTATACTTCTCCATAAAGTCCTGAACACCGGAAAAAGCGATCTGGTTAATGTATTTGTCGATCTCCTCCTCAGTCATGCCCAGGCCGTTGTCTGTAAAACGGATGCTCTTGTCTGTGGGGTTCACGGTAACCTGGATCTTGTACTCCAGATCCTCCGGTCTCTCATACTCGCCCATCATCTCCAGTTTCTTTAACTTGGTGATGGCATCGCAGCCGTTGCTGACCAGCTCACGGTAGAAAATATCATGGTCGGAATACAGCCATTTTTTGATCACTGGAAATATGTTTTCACTTGTAATGGATAAACTGCCTTTTTTAGCCATAATCATGCGCCTCTTTCTTTTATAATTTCATTGTGCGGACCTCTTTGCGGCCCTTTATTCTACATTTTAGTACCACTTTATGAAAATGTCAATAAAAAATTAGCACTCAATTTGGCCGAGTGCTAATAAAATGTAAATTCACTGGTGATGCAGGCCCGTAAATACCGCCACCGAACGGCTGCGCATCATAAATTCACTTATGATCCGGGGCCGGTGCCCGCTCTCAAAGCAGCATGCCCCCTGACCGTCCCCTGCTGTGTTTACTGCCAGATACCAGGGCTGCCCGCCCGGAAGCCGGGGAAGGGTGATCTCTACATCTTCCCAGAAGGTATTTACCGCCAGATATACCAGGTCGTCCCTGTTCTGCTCCTTGTTGTAACCCGCATATAGAATTCCCATGGTCATGGTGCGGTCCGAGACTTCTTTATTCCCATTGCCGCAGTCAAAGATCTGTATGGGCGGCAGGCCGCATACCGCCCCCGGAAGATTCCTGCGGATGGCCGGATGTTTCATGCGGAAACCGATCATAAACTTAAAGAACCCGTAGAGCTCCTGGTTCTGTCTCAGCCTGTTCCAGTCCAGCCAGGAGATCTCATTGTCCTGGCAGTAGGGATTATTGTTGCCAAACTGGGTGTTGGCGAACTCGTCACCGGCCGGGAACATGGGGGTTCCCCTGCTGCACATCAGCACTGCGCAGGCATTGCGGATCATCTTAAAACGCAGGCTGTTTACCTCCGGATTCCCGCTTTCCCCCTCCTCCCCGCAGTTCCAGCTGCGGTTGTCGTCGGACCCGTCGGTGTTGTTCCAGCAGTTGGCTTCATTGTGCTTCTGATTGTAGGCGTACAGATCGTACATGGTAAAGCCGTCGTGGCAGGTCAGGAAATTCACCGATGAGTTGTAGCCTGCATAGCTGCCCCCGTAGAGGTCGTGGGAGCCGGTGATGCGTCTTGACGCCTCCCCTGCGGCCCAGGAGCCGCCCTTTAAGTATTCCCGCAGGGTATCCCGGTAACGCCCGTTCCACTCTGCCCAGCGTTTCCAGGCGGGGAAGCTACCCACCTGGTAGAGGCCGCCTGCGTCCCAGGCCTCTGCAATCAGCTTCACATTCCCCAGCACCGGATCAAAGGCCAGCCGCTGCAGAAGGGGCGGATTGTTCATGGGCGTTCCATCCTCATTCCGCCCCAGGATGCTGGCCAGGTCGAACCGGAAGCCGTCCACCCGGTAGTCCACTGTCCAGTAGCGCAGGCATTCCACAATCATCTGCTGCACAATGGGATGGTTGCAGTTCAAGGTATTGCCGCAGCCGCTGAAATTGTAGTAATTCCCGTCAGGGGTCAGCATGTAATAGATATTGTTGTCAAAACCCTTAAAGGAGATCACCGGCCCCCGCTCATTGCCCTCAGCCGTATGATTGAACACCACGTCCAGAATCACTTCAATGCCGTTTTCGTGAAGATCCCGGATCAGGGATTTCAGCTCCCCGCCCTCCCGGTTGTACTCCAGGGCCGCCGTATAGCTGGTGTTGGGAGAGAAGAAGCTGATGGTATTGTAGCCCCAGTAGTTCAGCAGCCTCCTGCCGTCCACTTCCCGCAGGTCCATGGTCTCATCGAATTCGAACACGGGCATCAGCTCCACCGCATTGACGCCCAGATCCTTCAGATAGGGGATCTTCTCCCGCAGCCCCGCAAATGTGCCGGGCTTCTCCACCCCAGAGGACACATGCCTGGTAAATCCCCTCACATGCAGCTCGTAGATCACCAGGTCGCTCATCTCCCTGGAGGACTGGGGCATATCCCCCCAGTCAAAGTTATTCTTCACCACCCTGCCGTGGTAATCCTGTCCCTGCTGCTGCCTCTCCCCCCACACGCTCTGTCCGGTCACTGCCTTGGCATAGGGGTCCAAAAGCACATTTTTCTTATTAAAAAGCAGCCCCTTGTCCGGATCACAGGGGCCGCCCACACGGTATGCATACTCAAATTCCTGGATATCCAGGCCAAATACGATCATGGAATATACGTTTCCGATCTTATAAGCCTCTGGAAAAGGCAGCACGGCGTAAGGCTCTTTCTCCCCCCGTTTAAACAGCAAAAGCTCACAGGATTCACCGTAATGGGTGTGCACCGTAAAGTTTACCCCGTCCTGTAAAAGGGTTGCTCCGTTCATGTCATACAGGCCGGGACGCACCGGGAATCCGGCGATCTTCCCCAGCGGCAGCACTGATGTCTGCAGGCTCTCCTGTTCCTCCAGCTCCATATATTCCATAGCACCGTCTCCTCTCAGTTTAAGGCAGGAAGTCCCTTACCTTTCTGCTTCTGTTGGGATTGCGCAGCTTCCGCAGAGCGGCTGTCTCAATCTGCCTGATGCGCTCTCTGGTCACATTGAAATGCCGTCCCACCTCCTCCAGGGTCATGGGGCGCCCATTTTCCAGGCCAAAACGCATGAGGATCACCTGACGCTCCCGCTCGTTCAGCCCCAGCAGCATGCTGTCGATCTCCTCACGGAGCATGTAGCTCTCGGCCTTGTCCTCCGTGGACTCGTTCAGTTCATCGGCCACAAAATCGCCCAGGCTGGAACCGTCCTCATCGCCCACCGGGGTCTCCAGGGACACGGTGTCCCCGGCCGCCTGAAGCAGCTCGTTTACCCGTTTCTCCGTCATCTGCACATGCTCCCCCAGCTCCTCCGGCGACGGCTCCCGGCCCAGCCGCACCGCCAGCTCCCGCTGGGCACGGCGGACCTTGTTCACAGCTTCCACCATATGCACCGGCAGACGGATGGTTCTGGACTGGTCAGCCAGCGCTCTGGTGACCGCCTGTTTTACCCACCAGGTGGCATAGGTGCTGAGGCGGTAGCCTTTCTCATAGTCGAACTTCTCCACTGCCTTCATCAGGCCGATATTGCCCTCCTGCACCAGGTCCAGAATGCTCATTCCCCGGCCGGTATATCGCTTGGCGATGCTGACCACCAGGCGCAGGTTGGCTTCCACCAGCTGTTTCCTGGCATACTCGTCCCCTGCGGCCTTTCTCTTGGCCAGCTCCATCTCCTCCTCTGCCGACAGCAGCGGGATCGTGCCGATTTCTTTTAGATATTCCCGGATCGGATCTCCGGTGCCCACGCCGGCGCCCTCTGCAACCGGAGACACATGGCTGTCCTCGAAGAGTCCGCTCTCCTCGTCCTCAGGCTTCTCCTCCAGGGCATCGGCGTAGGAATCCTCCTCATCCTCCAGTAAGATATCCTCTGCCTCTTCCGCCTCGGCGTCCGGCAGCTCCACACGGATTGCCCTGCGCTCCAGGGCAATGTAGACCTCCTCCAGCTCCTCAGGCGTCACCCGCTCCTTCTCAAAGCAGTCCAGCACCTGGGTCATGGCAAGGGTATTCCCCTGCTCAGCGGCCATGGCCTCCAAATCCTTTATTTTTGCTGCCAGTACATTTTTCTCCATATGCCATCGTCCTTTCCGGTCACATCCAGCATCGCGCATAAATAAAACGCGGTGCTATATTACTGGCTTCCTTTACAATTCGGCGCCTACTCCCTTAAGCAGGCGATTCCCATTCCACGCAGAAAATCCTGGGCTGTGCTGTCCCACAGGTTCTCCAGGGTCTTGTCCAGTGTAAAAAATCCAAGTGAAAGCCCGGTTATACAATAGAGTGCGCCATCTTCATACCGAATATTCAGATACATGCCCTGAATCTGCTCACTGTCCACACCCTGGCCGGCCGCGAACCGCTCCACCTGGCTTCTGGGAAGCTGGAGCACGATGCGGAAGCTCTCGGGCAGACGCCGGCCCTTGATCAGCCCAAAACAAACAGGCCGCAGCATCTTCCAGGTCGCAAAGCCTTCTTTTCCAAATTCTTCCATTTCTTCGTCATTGAAATACCCCTTGCGGATATGTCCGTCAATGGAAAAGCTGTTATATGTTATAATCTGCACTTCTTTCACCAGAAAACTGTCAAAACTTTCCTTTACAAAGAGCTTGCTGGTGAATTCCTTCACTTCCTCAATCTTAAGCCCCACCATATGTATCACCACCATTCCCAAAATATTACTTCTTACCATTATATCTACTTTCGGCGGAAGCGTCAAACGGTATTTCCTGAGACATTACTCCATCAATTTTACCTCTTTTCACAAATACAGCAGACCACGGGAATCGATGCCTCCCCATGCTCTGCTGTCTCTAAGCTCTTATTTATTGGTTATTCATAATAATAATCCGGCGCACAGTACATAATCTGGCCGCCCTTTACCGTCATTTCCGGCTTCAGAAGCTTCTCTGCGGTAAATGAAGCCCCCTTCCAGTCCCGGTACTCCTGTCTGAAATCAATCCAGTCAAAGACTGCAATATCGGCCCGGGCGCCCTCTCCAAGGCAGCCGATCTCTCCTTCAAGCTTCATCAGCTTCGCCGGACGGTCGGTGGCCATGCTCACAACCTCGGCCATCGGAATCCCCATGCAGATATAACGGGACATCAGGTTGGGCAGGGAGAAGATCGGCCGCCGGAACATGCTTCCCAGCACAAGGTCCGTGCTGCACATATCCGCCACAAATCCCTGCTCCATGGCAGCCAGCATCACATCAAAATCCCCGTGCTTGCGGCCCTCGGCCGTGTCAAAGATAATCCCGCGTTTCCGCGCCTCCTGTACACAGGCATAGAGCTTACCGTCTCCGTCGATGATGGTGTTCTTAACCCCCTGGTAGACGTGTTCAAAAATGTCGCCCGGGCGCAGCACCTCCAAAACCTCACTGGTGGGAACCGGTATATTGGTACAGTGCACCTCCACCGGGCAGCCCACCTTCTCCGCTATACGGACCGTTTCCCGCAGGGGTTCGATTCCAAGTCCCCCGGCCAGTTCCTCGCTCTGGCGGATCTTCAGCCCCAGAATGTTGTCCTCATTCTCGTGGAAGATCCGGTCGATCTTCTCCGGGTTGAAATACTTCGGATCGATGCACTCGTGGTAGCTGGTTGTGGTCAGCCCCGCGGAACACACCTGCAGAAAGCTCTTGATCGTCACCCTGCTTCTCGCAATGACCGCGGAGCGGAACAGCGGATAGTTCGCCACGCCGGCGGAGAAATCAATCGCCGCGGTAACGCCGGTGGGCAGATATGCCACATCCGGATAGATGCCGATCTCCGTCCCCTCCTGGAACATGTGTGCGTGGGCGTCAATCAATCCCGGGAACACATATTTACCGGCTCCGTCTATCACATGCTTCGCCGGCTCACCCGCCTCATACCTGGTGATTTCACCATTGTACACCGCGATATTCCTGACCTCATCCATCTTGTTTGCAGGGTCAATCACATGACCGTTTTTAATCAGCAGATCCAACATTGTTATACCCTCCCATGCATTTACCAGAGACCGATCATTTTCCAGTAGGGCAGTCCGATGACAAAGAATATCACAAGTGCCATGGCTACCATAATCGTGCCAACCCGCCAGAAATCCTTCTGCGGAACATAATCAGAAGCAAAGGCGATCAGCCCGGCTCCATTTCCATAGTGTGTCAGCAGCGCGCCGAAGCTGGCGAAGAAGGCAAGCAGCAGTCCGATCACCATCTGATTCGCCCTTGTATTGGCGGCAAGGGTAAATAATACCGGATAGAAGGACGCCACAAACGCGCTGTTGGATACGAAAAAGTACCGGACAGCCAGACTTACCAATACAAGGATCACCGTCACCGCCATACCGTTCACCTGGGACAGGTTCATCACCGTGCCCAGAATGTCTGCCAGCCAGGTATAAAAACCTGCGGCGGACAGTGCCGAGGCGATGCCGTAAAATGCCCCGTACCAGATAAAGATACTCCACGCCCCCTTGGCTGCCATCACATCATTCCAGTCCAGCACATTTAAGAGAAGCACCAGGGCCAGAAATACAAAACCCACCACCTGCATGCTTAAGTTAACAACAGGCAGCTTCGGGCCAATCATCCAGCCCAGAATAGCCAGCAGAAACAGCACGAACAGTTTCTTCTCCGATGAGGAAACCGCGCCCAGCTCCTTCAGCCCTTTCTCAGCCATCGGCTTGATATCATCCAGGGATTTCAGCTCCGGCGGATATATTTTATAGATGACAAGGGGAGCCAGAAGCAGGAACAGACCGACCGGTACCACCGAGGCCAGAAACCAGGTTCCCCAGGTCAGGGAGATTCCAAGCATTTCCGTGATCAGGGAAACCGTGATCGCATTGGTCGCCATACCGGTCAGAAACAAGGCCGAGGTTCCCTGTGAACTGGCGTACATCAGCACCGTCAGATATGCGCCAAGACGCCGCGGGTGATTGCCTGCCGTAGAACCGGTTCCCTCCGCGATATTCTGGAATATCGGGTAAATGATGCTGGTTCTTGATGAGTTCGATCCAGTGGCAGGGCTGAGGACCAGATCCGTAAATACCATGATATAGCCCAGCCCCAGCGTTGATTTGCCCGCTCTCAGAAGCAGGTTGTAGGCAATCCGCTTTCCCAGCCCGGTCTTGACAAACGCCGTACATACAATTGTTACCATGGCGATAAACCACGCCATATTATTGCCATAGCCTCTCAGCAGAATGGACGTGTCCATGAACATTGCCACGATTCCGATGATAATGAGCGTAATAACCGGCTCAGAAAACGGTTTGATGACCAACCCCAGCAGCAGCCCCAGATACAATGCCACAATATGCCAGGTCTCCGCCTCCAGTCCCGCCGGCGCCGGCATATTCCAGATGCCTATAATGACTGCCGCAATCAGCAGCATTTTGAAAAGCCGTTTCTTATCCATACTATCCTCCACTTATTTCCTTCTGTTAAAAAATACAAAGCCGATGATCAGGAAGCCTGCAAGGATGGCAAGACCGGCTCCCATTGTCAGCGATATCCCCCCCATCAGCCACACCGGCGCCAGGCCTACAAAGATATCCTTCCAGGACATAATCGTGGAATATACACCATGCGTGTCTCCCGCTCCTGATTGGGAATCCGGGTCTACGGCGCGTACCAGGGCAAGTCCCGTCGATGTGTTCCCGGATGCCGCGCCAAATGCCATACAGGCTTTTTCAAACCACTCCTCTTTGCAGAACCGGTATGCCAGGTAATAAATCAGCGGCACGCTCAGCCCGCAGAGTATCACGGTGTAAATCAGCACCGGAACAATGTAGGTCGATACAAATTCCAGGTTCAGGGTGGCCATCGCAGTAAAGATTACGATCTCCAGTACAAACCCGCTGACCAGCTTGATTGTCTTTAAATCCACAAATCTGTCTAATTTAGTTAATTTTAATAGATTCCACAGGATTGCGCCGCCAAACACACCGTGAAGCACGCTGGGCAGAACGTGGATAAATGTAAAATAATTGCCGAGAACGCCGAAGATTTTCCTTCCGCAGAACAGTGCGGCCAGAAGCCACGATACCTGAAGAGCCAGATGGTTGATACTGATGGAGGTGGTCACCGTGTGCCCTGCCGCCATGCGTTTGTCCGGCGGCAGGCTGCCTCCGTAGAAAAACGCAGGCTGCTTCTGCGGCTCCTTCACATATGTACCCCAGCCCCTTCTGATTCCAAAGTTGACCATGGCCATCCCCACAACCATGGCGCTGATCAGTCCCAGGGTGGAAAGCACCATCCCGACCGCCATGTTTCCTTCCACTCCCAGCTTTTCAAAGGAGGCCGCAGCTGCCGCCGCAGTCCCGTGGCCGCCGTGAAAGGAGAATACGCCCATGACGCCCCATCCTGCGGGCAGTCCCTTCCAGACCTTGGAAAGCAGGGCACCCAGACCCACGCCCAGGCACATCTGCATTCCATAGGAAGCCATCGTCACACAGGAGTAGTCCAGATAAGAACTGATTTTCTCACGGTTAAAGCTGACTCCAAACACAAGGGAGGCCATCACAACATCAATCAGCACCTGGGGCATTGAGCCAAAGCTCTCCGGGACCCGGATAAGGCCCAGCGCCTGCTGGCCCAATGCCAGCAACAGCAGCCCGCCGATCAGAGATGACGGGAGAAACAGCTTCTGCACCGGTTTCACAATTTCCCTGATCCCAAACCCGGC
>OKVW01000722.1_pt1 | contig 17287 bp, 11 predicted proteins | sample 1606991 | NCBI WGS metagenome assembly OKVW01 (sample SAMN03281021, study PRJEB24777) | human gut metagenome | isolation source: fecal sample PR177 from 1 month old male Malay infant, vaginal delivered...
TGTTGACCGATTCGAAGAAATTCCCAATATCGGTGGGACTGAAATATCTGGTAGGAGAATTCAGCACGGACTATGCCTCTCTGGCGGCGGGCTGCATTATTGCGCTGATACCACCAATTCTATTGTTTGCATATGTGCAGAAGCATTTGGTGTCAGGGTTAAATGCAGGCGCGGTGAAGGGGTAGCAATTAAATTAATATATGAAAGGAAGGGAGAAGATTTCATGAATAAATTATGGAGACAAGTAGTGGCAGTGGGTTTATCTATATCATTGGCAGGGCTGACAGGCTGTAGTGGGGGAAACAGCGCGCCGGCTTCCGGAGGGGAGACGCAGAAACAGGAAAAGGCGGAAAATGAAAATAGCGCCGGAAAGACAGGAAAAAAGAAAATTACACTGTGGCTGGATTTTTCTACGCCTGAAAGGGAAGATTATCTGAACCAGACAATAGCGGCCTATACGGCGGAGCATCCTGAGATTGACGTGCAGGTGACCGCGTTGCCCAACAAAGCTACCGACAAGGTGCAGGTGGCATTTGAGGCGGGCCAGGGACCTGATATTTATTTCTCCAGCGGGCCTGACATTACCACATATATCAATGGCGAATATATCATTCCCCTGGACCCCTATTTTGACCAATGGGCGGAGAAGGAAAGGCTTCTTCCAGCCTCTGTGGCAGATGTGAGAAAGTCGGATGTAACCGGGAAAGAGCAGCTCTGGTATTTGCCCTTGGGAACCGCATTTTACTGTCTGTGGGTGAGAAGCGACTGGCTGAAGGAGACCGGGACTTCTGTGGACACTTGGGATCATTTGTTTGAAGCAGCGGAAAAGATGACAGATAAAGAGCAGGGAAGATATGGCATTGCCATCCGCGGAGGCTCAGGCGGGTCTAAATTTCTTGAACGGATGATGTACTCATATTCCGGAGTTATGTCTGTGTTTGATGAAAATGGTAAGTGCACCATCAATGACCCCAAAAATGCAGAGTTCGTGGAGCGGTATTTAGGAATGTATGGGAAATACACTGCGGAGGGGGACATCAACTACGATTGGACGGAACTGTCGGCTGCATTTGACTCAGGCTCAGCCGGAATCATCATCCATAACCTTGGATCTGCGGAAGACCATATGAAGGCTTTTAATAATGATATGACCAAGTTTGAGGCAGTCCCTCTGCCCACCAATGACCAGGGCATCAATGTAACCCAGCTGCAGCAGGAGGCAGGTCTCTGCATTGCCAAGACCTGTAAGTATCCCCAGGAAGCATTTGACCTTGCGGCCTATCTGGTAACCGGCGATTCCATCAGCCGCTACTGTGAATTATATGGATTGGTTCCAGTGGATGGGGAGGTGCTGGAGACAGCTGCGTGGATTGAGGAGAAGCCTTGGTACAAGCTGGCCGCAGAGCAGTTGCAGAATCCCAACGTGCAATTTTATGATTACTATCCGTGGATCACAGGTAAAGAAGAGGTTTATAAGGATATGATTACAGAGATGCAGTTTGTCATGACAGGGGAGGCCACAGCCCAGGAATTCCTGGATATGTGGGCAAAAGATTTCCAGAAATGTTACGACAACTTCTATAAATAAGTAGGAACAACTGATTTCATGGAGGGAAAACATGATATTCGCCGAAAAAGAGGGACTGTTGTTTTATGTATCAGGAGAGGGCCTGGCAGCTGATTTTTCCAAGGGCTGCCCGGACCCTGCTTTCTGCAAAGAAGTGTCTGTTGTGGATGACGGGGAAGGTGGAAATGCTATTGAATGCGGAGACCACCAGGCCCTGGCTTGGAAAGCCCCCCACAATATCTATGCAAAGCGAGGGACTCTCTCCTTTTTCTGGAAATCGCGTTACCCTGTGGGGCCCACGGAATTCCCGCTGTTCAGGGTAGGATTCGCGGACCACAGCAGTTGGGATGCCACCTGGCTTAGGATTGATTATAACGGACATGGATTTGACGCCATGGTCACTGATATTAATCTGTCCAGAGCCCGTGTGAGCTGGCGGGTAGATCCCTTCCCGCCTCCCAGGCAGTGGACCCATCTGGCTGTTAGCTGGGATCAGGATTACGGAATCCGGTTTTATGTCAATGGGATGTTTGTGGCTGAGGAGATACGGCCTGCTATCTATGACACAGGTCTGGATCAGTTTGGCCCGCACAGCCGTTCGGTATCCAACTGGCGGGTGATCAATGATTTCAACTTTATCCGGGGTGGAGATATCAAGGAGATCGTAATCTATGACCGGATGCTTTCGGATGAAAATATCCGGCGGCTGAGCCGGTGCCAGTGCCCCAGAAATGTGGGAAGCGACGGTGGTATCTGGGAAGTGGAAAAATGCGGGCACGAAAGAGTGGAAGCTGGGAGCCGGGGATGGAGACAGCAGCACGGCTTTGATACGCCGCCGCCCTATATAGGCACCGTGGCCAGTGTAAAAAAAGCAGAGATCCACGAGGCCTATGATTTGAAACGGTGGTATTGGAAGGCCTGCGACGGAATCCGGGAGACAACATGGCCAGGCGTACACAATCGCTCCAGGCTGAAGGGGCGGAACGACTATTTTCAGCTGCCGGACTGGGACTGTTACTCCCTATCGGGCAAATCCATTGTTTTTACAGCGCCCCAGGAAGCCTACAACTGGATTGAGATCTCAGGTTCAGCACAGGGCAAAGTGGAGTATCTGGATCAGGGCAACAGCGCCTGTACCTGTGAAACGTTGTTTGAGAGAACCTTTGAGCAGGACCGGACAGTCCATCAAATCGAGCCTCATTTTGGCGGACAGCTGCGCTTCACCAACCAACAGGCGGAGGAACCTATAGGTGACTTCTCCCTGCTGAATGTGGGAAACGGCGAGGCGCCTGCCGGGGTGGGGAAAAAGAGCTACTTTTTAAGGAGTGTGAAATCTCCACTGTCAGAGCGGGAACAGGAACTTGCGGACTTTATCTGCGGGCGGTTCCTGCCGGAGGAGCGACATATCGTAACTGCCGGGGAAACCGCAGAGGAGACTGCAGAGTTGACTGCCGGGGAAACCGCCGGGGAGACTGCAGAGAAAACTGCCGGGGAAACTGCCGGGGATATCGCCCGGAAGGGTGCCGGAGATGAAATGCTCCCCCAGGGACACGTCCCATTTTACCAGGTGATGATTCCATATGACATAGATGAAGCTGAGGGCCTGGATGGTGTAGAGGTGATGATCCCGGCTGGTGGAGCGTGCGGAGGGATAAGTTTCTCCATCCAGATCAAAGACCCGCTATGGTATTACCGGAACCTGATACAGTTTACATTCCGGGTTAATGGAAATGGCACCCGTCTGTGGATGGATACCCGGGACAGGATACTGCCTGAGAACCGCTGCCTTTACATAACAGTGGCCTGTGACAGCTATGAATTCTGTCTGAAGGATCTGCTGGAATGGAAGTTTACGTTGGTTTACAAAAGCCGGGAGGCGGCCAGGTCAGAACACTGTGCGGACCGATTTACACAGATCCGGGACCTGTACGGCCATTTGGTAGAGGAAGCTCCTAACAAGCAGGTCTACAATATGTTTAACCGTTTTGACCGCGATGTGAAGGATCTGATGAAGGTGGACCCTGAACACATGCCGGGCCAGTATTACCAGTATGAGCATTTTCTGCTGGTAAATGGAAAAAGTACCCATGTGGCTATCAAGTCTCCGGGAGAGCAGCAGGAGGGACAGGAGTACCGGCCCAATTATCACACAGCTCCAGTGCCCCATGGGATTCCCGCCTGGGCATTTAAACAAATTGAATTTTTAAAGAAATATAAATATGTAATCAACTGGTACATTGACCGCCGCCAGATTGACAATGGAGAGTTCGGAGGCGGGCTCTCGGACGATGGAGACTTTACCTCCTGCTGGGTGGGTCTGATCCTGATGGGCTGCAGTCCTGATAAAGTGCTGAAATCCCTGGAGCGTTGTAACGACGCATTCTACAGCCAGGGAATGTTTACAAACGGCCTGTGTTCGATTCAGGCAGACGAGCTTCACAGTGCAGAGGAGGGGATTATATCACTGGCACAGTGCTGCATGGCTGACTATGGAAACCCCAAATTCCTGGAGCGGGCCATGGAGAATGCACGGGCCGGCTTCTGGCTTACGGGAATCAACTCTGCCGGGCATCGGCATTTTAAAAGCAGTTATTTTAATGGCTCAAAGATGGCGGTGGAGGAGCCGTGGGGATACCAATCATCGCTGAGCGGGCTGGCCCTCTGTCCTAGTTGGTACTTGGCCAGATTCAATAGGAACTCCAAGGTTATGCAGCTTCTGATGGAGTTGGCCGATGGATTGTGCGCCCACTATAACCCGGAAGAAAAAATTATTTACAGCCATATCCGCTATACGGATGACTGCGCCTCCAAACCGTATCACGCCAACCGTTCCCGAGGCGATTTGTTTACACTGTATCCGGCATACCGTTTGAGCAAGGAACAGAAGTATTATGATATTCTGGCGGAGAAACATAAAAAGATCGACATTTCATATGTAAACCGCATGAACGAGTTTTATGAGGAAAGCGCCGCTCACATTGACAAAAAGGCAGTAGCAGAGGAATACGACAGACGCAGCTATGAAGCGGGAATCAGGGAGTATTACAATACTGAGGGTTCCCCGTGGATTGACCGTGTGGAGCTTAAATACCAGGAGATCCAGTATGACCGTCTGGCGGGAATTGGCTATGAACGGCGGTATGTGGTGTATCCCAGAAATCGGGTAGCATGGCGCTTCGAGCGGGAAAATGACGATGAGCGCATCGCAGTATTATCTCCTGTGGCGCTGGATCACAGGTTGAAACTGATTATCTGCAACATCAGCAGTTCTGATGTCAAGGCAGACCTGATTGGGGGAGAGATGACCGGAGGTCTGTGGAAATATGATCTGGGTATCGATGATAATGACGATGATGTCCCGGAGCAGATGCTGGCTTCCGGCCAGCGTTTGTGGGCGAGGGGAGAATCCATTCTCATCTGCCTGCCTGCGGGACAAACGTGTGTTCTGAACATGGAGCTTGTGGAAGCGGGAGAACCGGTAGAGAACCGGTGCGACTTAGGCATCAGCAGTGAGGATATCAGGCAGTATGCCCATGGGCTGAACGTGAAGGTGCATTCCCTGGGCCATGTAGATACTCCGGCTGCTCAAATTGCGCTTCGCAATCCTGCAGGTGAAATCGTCAGGCTGGCGGACGTGCCGCCGCTGGAGGCTCCAGCGGATTTATATCCCAGAACCTGGGAGATTATTTTTAATGTGTATGATATTCCGGATCTCAGGGGCTATACGGTGGAAATCGACCCCTTCCAGAGACTGGAAGAGATCACGCGTCTTAATAATTGCGTGCGGCTGTAGCCGGAAAAGGGGGGAATTATCACGTACCAGATACATCAGGATTTTAAACCTTATCTGAAACCGGGGAGAGGAGAGCTGCTTCAGATCAGCCAAACTCCTGTTTTAAAGCCCTTTCAGTCAGATTGCCCAATTTGGATTCAGCGGATTGAAATGCTTAGGTGCGAAGGGGCGCTGATTGTCCGGACCACGTCAAAGTGTGGCCTGGTGGGAATCTGTGTCTCCAATAAGCGCCTTGAATATTCTTATCCCATATTGGAGAAGCTGATTGCGCCGTACTTCATAGGAAAAGACGCCCGGAAAATAGAGACACTGATCGACGAGATCTATGTTTATAAAAGCAACTATAAATTGGCAGGACTGCCTTATTATATCGCCCTTGGATCTTTGGAGCTGAGTATTCTGGACCTGCTGGCAAAGGCTGAGCACATTCCACTGGGCCGGCTGTTTGGGGAGCGGAAAAAGGATGATGTCAACATTTATATTGCCAGTGGAAATAGGGGGACCACGGCTGATGAAGAACTGGAGATTTTGGCAGAACGGGTTGCCCAAACAGGAGCCAGGGCTGTTAAATTTAAAATTGGGGGCCGTATGAGCCACAACCAGGATTCCATGGAAGGGCGAAGTGAGCAGTTGATCTATAAGGCCAGGGATTTCTTTGGCAGCGAGATGGTCATACACGCGGATGGGAATGGTTCCTATGATTTAGAGACAGCTGTTCGCTATGGGCGGATGCTGGAGGATATCAACGCATATTTTTATGAGGAACCCTGTCCCTTTGACGATTTGGAGGGGACCAGAAAGACAGCGGACAGGCTGGATATCCCTCTGGCATTCGGCGAGCAGGAGACCAGCCTGAGGCGCTTTATGTGGCTGATTGAGAACCACGGAGCTGATGTGCTGCAGCCGGATATACTCTATAACGGAGGAATGATCCGCACTGCCAGAGTGGCCCGCATGGCGGAACACGCGGGTATGACTGTGACACCCCATGTTTCGGACGGTTTTGGTTTTGTGTATATCATGCACCTTGCTTCCTTCGCTGCCAATATAGGGATGTACCAGGAGAGCAAGGAGGGCTTTGAACAGGCCAATGATCTGATGGACGGCTGCCTGTATTTAAAGGATGGCCGGATTAATATACCGGCAGTGGCCGGGGCCGGTGTTAACTGTGAACACTCCCTGATACGTGGGGCGGAGACTTGTTTCTGCATAATCTAACAATCATTTCCAATTAAATAAACAATAAGGTCGAAACCGGAGGATTCCCGTCATGGGAATTCTCCATTTTTTCTATAGATTTTATGGCGTTTTTTGATATAATAGGCGTAGATGCGCCCGCAGGACCCGCTTCTTCCCCTTCATCGGGATACAATCTCCCGCAAAGTGGGACGCCCTTCTGACGGCAGGCAATTGTCAATCACGCACCGAGGCGCAAGCAAAAGAGAAAACTGCAACATACTATAATAATATGCCCGCGTAATTCTTCCGGAAAAAGGAAAGGGGTACCGGCGCAGGGAAAGGATATCAGATATGTATCAGATAGATTTTAGCAAACATGCACACGTGCATTTTATCGGAATTGGAGGCATCAGCATGAGCGGCCTGGCAGAGGTCCTGCTGAAGGAGGGCTTCACGGTCTCCGGCTCAGATGCCCATGAGACCAGTCTCACGGACCATCTGTCCGCTCTGGGCGCCCGGGTGTATTATGGGCAGAGGGCGGCCAACATTGAGCAGGAACCGGGGATTGACGTGGTGGTGTATACCGCGGCTATCCATGAGGACAATCCGGAGTTTATGGCAGTGGTGGAGAAGGAGATTCCCATGCTTACCAGGGCCCAGCTGCTGGGGGAGATCATGCGCAATTATAAGCAGGCGGTAGCCATCTCCGGCACCCATGGAAAGACCACGACCACCTCCATGGTGGCGGATATTCTGATGGCGGGGGATATGGACCCGACGATCTCTGTGGGTGGTATTCTAAAGGATATAGGCGGCAATATCCGGGTGGGCAGCTCAGAGCTGTTTGTCACCGAAGCCTGCGAGTATACCAACAGCTTCCTGTCCTTTTTCCCCACTCTGGAAGTGATTCTGAATGTGGAGGAGGACCATCTGGACTTTTTTAAGGATTTAAGCGATATCCGCCACTCCTTCCGTCTCTTCGCCGAGAAGCTTCCGGCCAAGGGGCTGCTGGTGGTAAACAGCACAATTGAGAATTTGGAAGAAATTACCAAAGGCCTCGCCTGCAGGGTGGTTACCTTCGGCGTTGAGGATGACAGTGAGTATTCGGCCAGGAATATTACATACGATGAGTATGCAAGGCCGTCCTATGATCTGGTGATCCAGGGGGAGATTGTTAACAGGATTACCCTTGGCGTGACCGGTGAACACAATGTATATAATTCCCTGGCTGCTATTGCGGCCGTGATGGAGCTGGGCGTGGGCTTTGATGCCATTATGGCCGGGCTGAAGGCATTTACGGGCACGGACCGGAGGTTTGAGAAGAAGGGCGAGATCGGCGGGGTCACAGTGATCGATGATTACGCCCACCATCCCCAGGAGATCCGGGCAACCTTGTCCGCGGCTAAGAACTATCCCCACAGGAGGCTGTGGTGCGTGTTCCAGCCCCACACCTACACCCGCACCAAGGCGTTTCTGGATCAGTTTGCAGAGACGCTGGCAGCGGCCGATGAGGTGATCCTGACGGATATTTATGCAGCGAGGGAGACAGACACCCTTGGCGTGAGCTCCAAGGATATTGTGAAGAAAATACAGGAACTGGGAACGAAAGCCCACTATATTCCCTCTTTTGACGAGGTGGAAACTTTTATTCTCGAAAATTGTATTAACGGTGATATGTTGATAACTATGGGCGCCGGAGACATAGTAAAAGTGGGAGAAAAGCTGCTTGGGATCTAGTTATCCACATTATCCACAGAGTTGTCAACATTTTATGTAAAGAAGGGATGTGGATTCCGCGATTTACATAAAAAAATGTCGGACGATTTCGAAAAACTTGGATTTATATAGGGTTTCCGGGGATGCGTGCTTCAAAAAACGAGCGTTATCCTCTAAATATCCACATTATCCACAATATCCACAAGCCAATGTGTGCATAACTGGGCCTATTTTCTTTTCCCGGTGGATGTGTTATGATGTGAACAGCTTATTAAGAGGTGGAAGAGATGACGTTTCAGATGAAGGATAAATGGAATATCCCCGTTACCGTGGTAGCGGATGATTTTATTGACCATTATATGGCAGCGGCCAATGGGGAGTATGTGAAGGTATATCTGTATATTCTGCGCCATCGCGGGGAGGCGCTCAGCCAGGAGATGATCGCCGACGCCTTAAACCATACGGAGTCCGATGTCCGCAGGGCTTTGACCTACTGGGAGAAGGCAGGCGTTCTCAGCCGTGAGGAGAGCCTCCCACAGCCTGAGGCGGACATGGCGCCGGAGCCTGGGACCGGCGGATTTACCGTGCCCGTGTCTGCCAGCGGACTGTCCGGCGAGTCGGTTATGACCTTAGGGGGAGGCCGGCGCGCAGCGGCGGACGGAGGCGTGGAGCGCGAGACGGCCGGGGTTAGTGGATATGGTATTGCAGGCGGATTCGCCAGCCGCTCAGCCGCGGGCGGATTTACGGAGCATGGGGCCGCGGACGGGTTTGCGGGACATGGAGCTGCGGGCGGATTTACGGAGCATGGAGCCGCGGACGGGGCCGCGGGACATGGAGCTGCAGGCGGATTTACGGAGCATGGAGCTGCAGCCGGAGTTTCCGGTCACGCCGCCCGGGTTCCGGCGGAACGGGCGGGCGCCATACCGGCTGCGCCCACCCAGCCGAATCCGGTTAACACCCGGGCAGCGGCTCCTGCGCAGGAGTCGGCAGCCGCCCGGGAGCCCGGGCCTGTATACTCTGCCGAGCAGGTGAACCGCCTGTCCGGGGATGAGGAGTTTGCCCAGCTTCTTTACATTGCCCAGAAGTACATGAACAAAGTATTTACGCCCAGAGACTGCCAGGTGTTTGCCTATCTCTATGACGGTTTAAAGTTCAGCCCGGAGCTGCTGGAATACCTGGTGGAATACTGTGTCCAGAACGGCCACGTGAGCATCCGTTACATGGAGACAGTGGCCATCAACTGGCACAAGCAGGGCTTTAAGACGCCGGAGGAGGCCAAAGAGTACACCGAAGCCTTCAACAGCGACGCATTCAGCGTGATGAAGGCATTTGGCCTGGGGGACAGACGCCCGGGCACTTCGGAGCAGCAGACCATCCGCCGCTGGTTTAAGGACTATGGTTTTGACCGGGAGATCGTGCTCATGGCCTGCAACCGGACCATTGCGTCTATCCATAACCCCAGCTTTCAGTATGCGGACAAGATTCTCTCCGACTGGAAACAGGCGGGTGTCCGCACCAAGGCTGATGTGGAAGCCCTGGATGAAAAGCGGGTGAAAATAAAGAGCCAGGGTGGCGGAGCGGCGGAACAGGGCCAGCCCAAGTACGGCCAGTCCCAGGACAGCGGCAGGCGCAAATCCAACAACCAGTTCCATAACTTCAAACAGAGGGACACTGATTACGACGCCCTTGTGTTGAAGCAGCTGAAAGAGCGGGTGGGACAGCAGCAGTAAGGAGAACAGACATGGCATTGAGCAATTCCCAGTATGACGCAATTATGCGGGAATATGGAAGACAGCAGATCGAGAACCGCCACCGGCTGGAGGAACGGCGGGAGCAGGTATACCAGAGGGTCCCGGCAGTCCTGGAGTTGGAGTCGGAGATTGCAGGCCGGTCCGTGGCCTGCGCCAAAAAGCTTCTGGAGGGCGATCAGGGGGCGCTGGAGCAGTTGAGAGCGGATCTGAAGGACCTGAAGGAACAGAAGGCGCTGCTGATCCGCGCGGCCGGGTTCCCGGACAACGTTCTGGACATGCAGTACCGCTGCAATGACTGTCAGGATACAGGGCTGATTAACGGCCGCAAATGCCACTGCTTCCTGCAGGGCCAGATGAAGCTGCTCTACGCCCAGTCCAATCTGGACGCTGTGCTGGGCCGGGAGAATTTTGCCGCCCTGTCATTTGAATACTATGACGACCAGACGGTGATCCCGCAGATCGCCATGACCAATGCGGGCTATATGCGCCAGGTTGTATCATGGTGCCATGACTTTGTGGACAGCTTCGGCACTAAGCATGAGAACCTGCTGTTTACCGGCAGTACGGGGGTTGGCAAGACGTTCCTGACCAACTGTATTGCCAGCGCGCTGATGGAACGGTACTATTCGGTGATCTATCTGTCCGCCTCAGACCTGTTCGAGGTATTTTCGCGGAATAAATTCGACTACCAGCCCGAGGATGAGATGAAGGACATGTACCGCTATATTCTGGACTGTGACCTGCTGATCATCGACGATCTGGGAACGGAGCTGAACAACAGCTTTACTTCCTCACAGCTGTTTTACTGTGTCAACGAGCGTATGAACATGAAGCGTTCCACCATCATTTCCACCAATCTGTCGGTGGCCATGCTGCGGGACAGCTACACGGACCGGGTCACCTCCCGCCTGATGAGCGGCTATACCGTGATTCCGCTGTACGGCGGCGACATCCGCCTGCTGAAAGGTTAGCTGAAAAGATAAAAGCCCAGGAACCGCTTGACGAAAGCGGACCCATGAGGTATAAATGATATGTTCACAACAAACAGGAGGGAAAAAGAACATGCTGTACGAGGAAAAGATCATTGAGACAATACCGGTAGGACCGCTGGGGTTAATCCCGCTTAAGAGTATTTCTGAGCTGGGTGAAAAGGTGGACAAGTATCTGGTGGGTTGGAGACATGAGCGCGAGAGCGAGCACAAGTCCACCATTGCATTTTCCGGTTACCAGAGAGGGACCTACATTATCAACGCCAAAACACCCCGGTTCGGTTCCGGCGAGGGAAAAGGAATTGTGGAGGAGTCTGTCAGAGGCGATGATCTGTATATTATGGTGGATGTGTGCAACCACAGCCTGACCTACTCCCTCTGCGGCATGATTAACCATATGTCACCGGACGATCATTTTCAGGATTTAAAGCGCATCATCGCGGCAGCCGCAGGCAAGGCCCGCCGGATCAATGTGATTATGCCGTTCCTGTATGAGAGCAGACAGCACAAGCGCTCCAGCCGTGAGTCCCTGGACTGCGCCCTGGCCCTTCAGGAGCTGGTGAATATGGGAGTGGAGAACATCATCACCTTCGATGCCCATGATCCCAGGGTACAGAACGCCATCCCCTTGAAGGGGTTTGAGACCGTTCAGCCCATCTACCAGTTTTTAAAATACCTGCTGAAGGTGGAGACCGACCTTCAGATTGACAGCGACCACATGATGGTCATCAGCCCTGATGAAGGCGGAACCGGCCGCGCCGTGTACTTTGCCAACATGCTGGGACTGGATATGGGAATGTTTTACAAACGCCGGGACTACACCAAGATCGTGGGCGGACGCAATCCGATTGTGGCCCATGAGTTCCTGGGTTCCAGCGTGGAGGGCAAGGACGTCCTGATTATTGACGACATGATCTCATCCGGCGAGAGCGTTCAGGATGTGGCCAAGGAGTTAAAACGCAGGAAAGCCAGAAAGGTGTTCGTATGCGCCACCTTCGGCCTGTTCACCAACGGCCTGGCCCGCTTTGACGAATACTACCAGAACGGCTTCATTGACCGGATTCTGACCACCAACCTGGTGTATCAGACCCCGGAGCTGCTGTCCAGACCGTATTATATCAACGTGGATATGAGCAAATACATCGCCCTGATCATCGATAACTTAAACCACGATGCATCACTGAGCGATCTGCTGACACCCACCAACAGGATCAACAAGCTGCTGGCAAAGTACAGAGGCGTCAGCGAGTAAGATTTGACCGAAAGGAATCAGACCTATGAACGAAGAACAGTTTCGCGGCAGGGTATACTGGATCACATTTTTATTCAGTATGCTTGTAGTGTGGGTCCACTCATACAACGCGGAGCTGTTTCTGGGGCTGTCCGGCATGGCTGTGCCGGTGGACCGGATAGAGAAGGTGCTGGGAGAAACCCTTGGCCAGATGGCCGTGCCGGGATTCTTCATGGTATCTGCCTATCTGTTCTACCGGAAGTTTGGCTGGGAGAAGCTTGCTTCCAAGTGGAAGTCCCGCGTTCACAGTGTGCTGGTTCCTTTTTTGCTGTGGAATTTCCTCTATTATATGGGGTATGTCTGCGCCACCAGGATTCCTGCTATAACCAGGCTGGTGGGGAAGTCCCCCGTACCTTTTAATGGGGAGCAGCTGGTCCGGGCCGTGGTATTCTTCCAGTATAATCCGGTGTTCTGGTATTTGTACCAGCTGGTGCTGCTCATAGCGCTGGCCCCGGTGATCTGGTCCCTGATGCGCAGCAATGCCACCGCTCTGGCCGTGGCCGCTTTTCTGATGTTCTTCATATGGAAGGGGTGGAGCTTCCCACAGCTCAATGCGGATGCCCTTCTATACTACAGCGCTGCCGCCTGGGCCGCCCTGCACCGCCAGAAGGAGGGCCGTTTTGCCGAATCGGGAAATGCCGCTGGCTGGGTCGTTCCAGCTGGGATTCTGACCGTTCTGGGGGCTGCTGCCCTGCTTCTGGGCCGCCCGGGACTGCCGCTGTACAACAATCCGCTTAAGACGGTGCTGATCCGCCTGGTGATGGCTTCCCTGGCCTGGATGGCGGTGAGCCTGGCGCCCCTTCCTGCGGCCCCACGGTGGATGAAGAACAGTTTTTTCCTGTACGCCATCCACTTTGCACTGGTGCGTCTGGTGAACAAGGCCGGAGCCAGACTGTTTCCATCCAGTGCGGCGGCGGCCCTGGCCCTGTTTCTGCTGCTGCCCGCCTTTACCGCAGCAGCCAGCTATGGGCTGACGCGGCTGATGACGCGGTATGTGCCGCGGCTGTATGATGTGCTGTCAGGGGGACGGGGGGGCACTGTTCACAGGTAGTATCCCGACGGGGGGAACTATCCCCCTGTCCTCTATAAAGGATTTCTTGCATCCTTCACTAAATTATGCTATCATTAAAACACTTCACGCGGACTTCTTTCCGCAGGCAGTATTCATGGTTTTTCCAGGGCGCTGATCGCCTTAAATTCCACGGGTTTTAGTTTTAATACAGGAGGTGATGGGGCATGGATTCCTGAAATTAGTAGTTGACTTTTTTCATGAACTATAATATGATGTAGCTATTAAAGAACGTTTGTTCGCATTGGAGGGCGCTATGGCGAAGGAAGAGAAAGTAATGGTTAACAACCGCAATATGAATAAAGAAGATAAACTGAAGGCGTTAGACGCAGCGCTGACTCAGATTGAGAAGGCATACGGCAAGGGCTCCGTGATGAAGCTGGGCGATTCCAGAGCCAATATGAACATAGAGACTGTTCCCACCGGTTCCATCAGCCTGGACATTGCACTGGGCCTGGGCGGAGTTCCCAAGGGCAGGATCATCGAGGTCTATGGACCCGAGTCCTCAGGTAAGACCACTGTGGCGCTGCATATGGTGGCGGAGGTTCAGAAGCGCGGCGGTATCGCCGGCTTCATCGACGCGGAGCACGCGCTGGACCCTGCATATGCCAAGAATATCGGCGTTGACATAGACAATCTGTACATATCCCAGCCGGACAACGGCGAGCAGGCTCTGGAGATCACTGAGACCATGGTGCGTTCCGGCGCTGTGGACATCGTGATTGTGGACTCTGTTGCAGCTCTGGTTCCCAAGGCTGAGATCGACGGAGACATGGGTGATTCCCATGTAGGCCTGCAGGCCCGCCTGATGTCCCAGGCCCTGAGGAAGCTGACCGCTGTGATCAGCAAGTCCAACTGTGTGGTTATCTTCATCAACCAGCTGCGTGAGAAGGTAGGCGTTATGTTCGGCAGCCCTGAGACCACTACCGGCGGCCGGGCGCTGAAGTTCTACAGCTCCGTGCGTCTGGACGTGCGCCGCATCGAGACTCTGAAGCAGGGCGGAGAGGTGACCGGCAACCGTGTCCGCGTCAAGGTTGTGAAGAACAAGATTGCGCCTCCCTTTAAGGAAGCTGAGTTTGATATCATGTTCGGCAAGGGCATTTCCAAGGAGGGCGATATCCTGGATCTGGCTGCCAAGGAGAATATTGTGGAGAAGAGCGGAGCCTGGTTCGCCTACAACGGCGCCAAGATCGGCCAGGGCCGTGAGAATGCCAAGCAGTATCTGGTGGACAACCCAGACATCTGCGCTGAGGTTGAGGAGAAAGTGCGGGCCAAGTACGAGCTGGCTCCGGCCCATGAGGGCGCGGTGGAAGTACAGCCTTCCCTGAAGCTCATCCCAGGCGGAGACGATGAGGAATAAACGATAGAAAGGAGCGGTGGAGACCATGATTGTGACTTCCATCGCCCCTGTGGATAAACGAAAGTGCAAAGTCTTTGTGGATGAAGGCTTTGCCTTTGTTTTATACAGAGGGGAGATCAGGCGGTATGGTATAGAGGAGGGCAGGGACCTGCCGGAGGCCACCTACCGGCTGATTGAGACAGAGGTGTTAAACAAGAGGGCCAGGGAGCGCTGTGTGTATCTGCTGAAGGCCTCGGACAAGACAGAGGGACAGATACGCCAGAAGCTGAAGGACGACGGTTATCCTCAGCCCGTGATTGACAGGACGGTGGCCCTGCTGGCCAAGTACCACTATGTGGACGACCAGGCGTTTGCCATGCGCTATGTGGAGAATGGCGGCGCCAGGAAAAGTAAGCGCCAGCTGGCCTATGAGCTGCGCCAGAAGGGCGTGGACGGGGAACTGGTGGCTGAGGCGATCAGGGAGGCCGCGCCGGACGAGGAGGATACCATCCGCCGCCTTGTGCGAAAGCGTGTGGGAGATACCCAGGGCCTCTCCAGAGAGGAAATGTACAAATTATATGGCTATCTGGGACGGAAGGGATACTCCTTTGAGGCCATCCGCCGGGTGCTTGGTGAAATCTGCGGGGATGAGTAGTCCGTATCCTAAGTTCGTGTGCATATAGTACCCACTATGCAGCGAACTTAGGATATGGACCGCTTATACCCCGCAGATTTTGTTTATATTGTCTGAAATTGTACGAAAACAGGGTGAATATACTTGACACAATAATGGAAAACGTATAAAATTAATATGTTGTAGTTTGTACAATGAAAATTAAATAAGGAGGTGCTCCTGTGTCACAGATATCAGTACCATTTATGATTATCGGAATGATAATTGCAGCTATTATAGCCTGGTTGGCCGCCCGTTCCTATGAACGAAAGCAGTACGACAGCAAAGTCGGCAGTGCGGAAGAAAAATCAAGGGAAATAATAGATGAAGCGTTAAAAACCGCAGAGACAAAGAAGCGAGAAGCTCTCCTTGAAGCCAAGGAAGAATCCTTAAAGACGAAGAATGAATTAGAAAAGGAAACCAAGGAAAGAAGAGCGGAACTTCAACGTTATGAAAAGCGTGTATTGAGCAAAGAAGAAAACGTTGAAAAAAAGGCAGATGCCCTGGAGAAGAAGGATGCTGACCTTGTCAGAAGAGAGAATGTTCTGAGCAAGCGAAGCGCGGAAGTTGAAGCCCAGTATGAACAAGGGATACAGGAACTGGAACGGATATCCGGCCTAACCTCCGATCAGGCAAAAGACTATCTTTTAAAATCTGTTGAAGAAGATGTAAAACATGACACAGCAAAATTAATTAAGGAACTTGAAAACAAGGCAAAGGAAGAAGCAGACAAGAAGGCAAGAGATCTGGTAGTGACAGCGATTCAGCGCTGCGCCGCAGATCATGTTGCGGAGACAACCGTTTCCGTTGTACAGCTTCCCAATGACGAGATGAAGGGCCGTATCATTGGCCGTGAAGGACGAAACATCCGCACACTTGAAACACTTACAGGCGTAGAACTGATTATTGATGATACACCTGAGGCAGTAGTGCTGTCCGGTTTTGATCCCATCCGCAGGGAGGTTGCCAGAATTGCGCTGGAACGTTTGATTGTGGACGGACGGATTCATCCGGCCAGAATCGAAGAGATGGTAGAAAAAGCACAAAAAGAAGTGGAGAACAACATGAGGGAAGAGGGCGAAGCAGCCTGTCTCGAAGTTGGCATCCATGGCATTCATCCCGAACTGGTTAAGTTGCTTGGTAAGATGAAATTCAGAACAAGTTATGGACAAAACGCATTAAAGCATTCGATTGAGGTTGCACAGCTGTCAGGACTTCTGGCATCTGAGCTTGGATTGGATGTACGTTTGGCAAAGCGTGCAGGTTTATTACATGACATTGGTAAATCCGTTGACCATGATATGGAAGGCACACATGTGCAGCTGGGGTCTGAGCTTTGCAAGAAGTACAAGGAGTCAGCTACTGTGATGAACGCAGTGGAATCCCATCATGGCGATGTTGAACCAACCAGTCTGATCTCCTGTATCGTGCAGGCAGCGGACACTATTTCCGCCGCAAGACCCGGTGCAAGACGTGAGACGTTGGAAACATATACAAACAGATTGAAACAATTAGAAGATATCACCAACTCCTTCAAAGGAGTGGACAAGTCATTTGCCATTCAGGCAGGCCGAGAGGTTCGCATAATGGTGGTTCCGGAACAGATCAATGACGATGGCATGATATTGCTGGCCAGAGACATTTCGAAACGCATCGAGGACGAGCTGGAGTATCCGGGTCAGATTAAAGTAAATGTAATCCGTGAATCACGTGTTACAGATTATGCGAAATAATAATCCGGAGTGAAAGATAAATGCCCTAAATACCGTAAGAATGTAGTATTCATGCGGGTTTGGGGCATTTTTTATTTCTTGTAACTTCTTATATTTTCAGCTCTAAATGGTAGCTGAAGATTACAGTGGAAACCCTCTTAAAATAAAGGATTGACGTGTGTTTGAATAATCAAAATTCAAACACAGT
>OKVW01000723.1_pt1 | contig 17267 bp, 17 predicted proteins | sample 1606991 | NCBI WGS metagenome assembly OKVW01 (sample SAMN03281021, study PRJEB24777) | human gut metagenome | isolation source: fecal sample PR177 from 1 month old male Malay infant, vaginal delivered...
ATCTATTTTACTATAAAAGTTACAATTCTTTTATATACGGTTCATGGTGGAATTGTTATAGTAATGAAAAGAAAGAGAGGGAAGCAAATGATGGTTAATAAGAAAAGAATGAGAACAAAATCATGGTTTAAAAAGGAAGTACCTTTCCATCTAATGTTGTTGCCGGCTGTTATCATTACCTTTATATTTAAGTATATTCCATTTGCCGGAATTACTATGGCGTTTGAACAGTATACGCCGCTGAAAGGGCTTTTTGACCAGACATGGGTGGGACTTGATAATTTCAAATATCTGTTTACTCTGCCGGGGTTCTCCAGTGTGATCTGGAATACCATTTCTATTGCAGTACTGAAATTGATAGGAAATCTGATACTTCCGGTGGTGATTGCCCTGCTGATCAATGAAATTCGTGCCAAAATATATAAGAAGACCGTCCAGACAATTTTATATCTGCCTCATTTTATATCCTGGGCGGCACTTGCCGGAATTTTTATTGACATATTATCACCATCCGGAGGCATTATCAATCAATTGCTGCAGGCAGTTGGATTAGATCCTATATTTTTTCTGGGTGATACAAAAGCATTTCCATATACAATAGTCGTGACCGATGTCTGGAAAGAGCTGGGATGGGGAACAATTGTTTATCTGGCGGCAATTACCGGAATTGATCCTACTTATTATGAAGCTGCCAAGATGGATGGAGCAGGAAGGTGGAAACAAATTCTTCATGTTACGATCCCTTGTATTCTGCCCATGATTCTTCTGATGATGGTACTTAGTATCGGAAATGTCCTGCAGGCAGGATTTGAGCAGATATTTAACCTATACAGTCCACAGGTCTATGCTACGGGGGATATTATTGATACCTATGTTTACCGGATTGGTATGATCGAATCCAAGTTCGATCTGGCAACTGCGGTTGGTCTGTTTAAGTCGGTTATTTCATTTATACTGATCGTTGCCGGATATAAGCTGGCTGATAAAGTAGCGGGATACAAGGTGTTTTAGGGAGTAGATGGAGGAAAACATAAATGAAAATAAAAGAGTCAATGGGGCGTAAGACGTTCATGATATGTAATTATATATTTCTGGGAGCTTTGACGCTGACCTGCCTGCTTCCACTGATTAATCTGTTTGCAGTCTCTTTTAGCAGCAGGCAGATGGTGGATGCCAATGCCGTACATTTTCTGCCGAAGGAGTTCAGTACGGCTGCATATGAATACATCTTGTCAAATAAACAGTATTTTGAATCATTTGCAGTTACGATCCTGAGGGTTTTGCTTGGATGGATAGTGAATCTGGCGTTGATTGTTCTGGTAGCTTATCCATTATCGAAAGATGATCCCAGAATATTCAGGTGCAGGAAATTTTATACATGGTTTTTCCTGATCACCATGTGTTTCAACGGTGGTTTGATTCCTACCTATCTGGTAGTCAGTAAAGTGCATCTTATCAACTCCTTCTGGTCATTGATTTTGCCGGAAGCAGTGCCAATGTTCTGCGTTTTGATTATGATGAATTTCTTTCGGGGAATCCCAAAAGCGATAGAAGAAGCAGCACTGATTGACGGAGCTAACTGGTTTGTAACCATGTGGAAGGTGTATCTTCCGCTGTCAAAAGCATCGTTGGCAACAGTATCGTTATTCGTAATCGTGAATCATTGGAATGCATGGTTTGACGGAATGATCTATATGAATCTGCCTGAGAAATATCCGCTAATGACATACCTGCAGTCAATGGTTTTAAAATTTGATGTATCCAAAATTACTTCCGAAATGCTGATGAGAAATCCAAATCTCATGGAAGTAACCGGGCGGGGTATTAAAGGAGCACTGATTTTACTTTGTACCGTTCCCATTTTGTTGATTTACCCATTTCTGCAGAAGTATTTTGTAACAGGAGTGGTAATGGGGAGCGTCAAGGAATAGTTCCAAAAGCAAATGCTTTTAATATAAAATTTAAGGAGGATTTTTATGAGAAGGAAACAAGTATTGGCAATGATGCTTGCTGCTGTGGTGGCAGTAACAGCTGCAGGATGTGGTAATGGGGATAAAGCGGAGTCTGGATCTGCAGAGGCTGTTTCAGGCAGTAATGCGGCAGCGGATACCAGCCAGGAAATTACCATCATGCACAAGTTAAGTGGTAATGAAAAATATAGAGAAGGGGATGACATTAATAATAATGTGTGGACTCGTTACTATCAGGACGAGTTTGGAATTAAGCTGAACTACACAATTGCCGCTGCTGGGGATGATTACACCCAGAAGCTTACCATGGCAATTGCATCCAATGACCTTCCTGATATTATTGAACTTCCAGCCAAAGAATTTGCGGAGCTGGCTCAGGCTGGAATGCTGGCAGATCTTACTGAGGTATACGAAAAAGAAGGATCAGAGCTTTTGAAATCTGCATTAGAAGCGGATGGAGGAACACAGCTGGCATCGGCTAAAATAGACGGTAAATTGTATGCTATTCCTCAGCCGGCACCTGCAGATTCTACCTGTGACCTGCTTTGGATCAGAACAGACTGGTTAGATAATCTTGGACTTCAGGCGCCGAAAACAATGGAAGAATTATTAGCAGTTGCAAAAGCGTTTCGATATGATGACCCTGACCAAAATGGTAAGGATGATACCTGGGGAATCGGATTTCAGAAAGATATCAACAAAGCAGATGGAGCCAGTCCGGGAAGTTATGAAGGTTTTTTTGCGGCATATGGAGCTTATGCAAGAGCCTGGCTGCCGGATGAAAGCGGGCAAATATCCTATACCGGTATCCGCTCCGGAATGAAGGATGCATTAAAAGAACTGAATCAGATGTATCAGGATGGATTGATCGATCCTGAATTTGGTGTAAAAGACGTAGTAAAATTGTCTGAGGATATCGCCGCGGGTAAAGTCGGCATGTTCTTTGGAAATGAAGGTACCCCGTGGGGAGCAGCGAAGAGCTGCATCGAAAAAAATTCAAAGGCAGACTGGCAGTGTTACCCTATCGTATCCGCAGCTGACAAAGCGGCAGAGCCAATTTCTTATATTCGACTGAACAGATATTATGCAGTAAATAAGAATTGCAAAAATCCTGAGGCAGCAATTAAACTTGCCAATGCATTCCAGGATAAAATTAATTCCATAGATTCAACGGAAGAGACACTAAATACATTCGGTGTAGATCCGGAAACCGGAATAAATTTTGCAGAATATCCGGCGCTGGCATTAGACCCGGCTGTGCAGAAGTGTAATACGTATTATGCAGAAATTAAAGATGCATTAGAGGGTAAGGTAAAAGAGGAAGATATCCATCCGGAAGCAAAACGGTATTATGAAACCATCAAGGCATTCCGGGATGGAGGTTCGGATAAGTCAAAAGACTCCCTGGGATGGAATTATGATAAGTTTATCGGACCGGAAGGCAGTTGGAGCACGATTATTAATGACTATAAGGCAAAAGATTTATTAAAAGAATCCGTATTTTTTGGAGCATCTACGCCCACTATGGGAACAAAGCTGGCATCCCTTGATAAATTGCAGTCAGAAACATATGTGAATATCATTATGGGCACTCAGGAGCCAGAAACTTTCGATCAGTTCGTAACAGACTGGAAGTCTTTGGGAGGAGATGAAATTACAGCAGAAGTAAATGATTGGTATAAGACTACATTTGCGAAATAAGAAAGTTCATTTATGCCTGCTGGCGGAAACAGCTTACTGGAAGACAATTTATAGGATCGCTACAGGCTTAAGACTACAAAAACTGTCAGCAGGCTGAATTTTCATTAGAAAGGATGGGAAAAAATGAAAGGAAATTACAATATTTTTTATACACCGGAAAATCAATACCCGGAAATGCCTCATGGAGAGATGTGCGGTGATTTTATGCCTTTTTACTGGGAGGGGACCTATTATCTGTTTTATTTATATAAATGTTGTGTATATGTTACGGAGACAAAAGACTTTGTAACATACAGAGAGCCTTATCTGGCATTGCAGAACGGTTCTCCAAGCGACCAGGATTGGCACATAGGTACCGGAAGTGTATTCTGGCATGACGGAATATTTTATTTTCACTATACTGGTTTTTGTGAAGGCAATCATGGTGAAGAAGGGAAGAATGAGCAGGTTATCATGAGGGCAGTCAGCAGAGATTTAAAGCATTGGACTAAGGACCGTGAATTCTTCTTTAAACCGGATACCCGTTATTATGAAAATTTGCATTGGCGTGACCCACATGTGATCTGGAATGAAGAAATTCAAAAATTCTGTATGCTGATAACGGCAACGCAAATGGGTGGAGAAAAACTCAGAAATGGATGTACTGCAGTATATGTATCAGATGATGTTAGAAAATGGGAGCATTATAAAACCCTCTATTCTCCCCGTACATACATTACGCATGAATGCCATGATGTATTTCAGATAGATGGCTGGTGGTATTTGAGCTTCTCTAATTACTCCAGATGGTGGGAAACCAGATACCGTATTGCAAAGTCTTTTGATGGACCGTACTGGGTTCCGGAAAAGGATGATATGTTTGATGGCAGGCAGCTCTATGCGGCAAAAACCGTGACCAATGGAAAAAAACGTTATCTGGTAGGCTGGCAGGCGGTAAGAAAAGGGTGTGATGATAAGGAAGGCTGTATCTGGGGTGGAAATGCACTGGTGCATGAATTGCTACAGAGAGAAGATGGAACACTGGGCGTAGGAATGGTTCAGGAAATAGAAGAATCCTTCGACAAACAGCTGCCGCTTCAATTTCTTCCGTATCAGGGAGCATTCACCTGTAAAGAAAAGGAGATTAAGGGCTTTGCCCCGGAGGGATTTGGATGGGCGAAAGCCGGAGATCTAAAGGAGACTTGCTTGTTTGAAACAACACTGTCCTGGAGGCCGGGGACTTATGCAGTGGGACTTATGATTCATGCAGACAGTGAAGAATTAAATAAATGGGTTCAGCTGAGGCTGGAGATAACCCATGGTAAGATACTCCTGGATAATTACAAGCGGGTGGATGGAAGTCAGTTGTATCTGGAGGAAAGACCGATAAGCTTTTACGGCAACCAAGCGAAGATAAAACTTATTGTCAGCGGAACCGTAATCCTTGTTTATGTGGATGATGTGGCACTGGCTTCCAGATGTTATGATATTCCAACCGGATCCATAGGCATCTTCGCAGAATATGGCGGGGTTATGTGCACGGATACAAAACTGATGGAACAGTCAGAGGGGTAATAGAAGAGGGGTAAGGAAAAAGGTGTACAGCAATAGCTAATGCTGTATGCCTTTTTAAAGTTCAGAAAAATATTGTGACATTTCAAAGTATGGATGAGCAAACAGAAATAGCATTAGCAACTAACATTCATAAAATTTCAAATGTTAGAATTGTAAACTTCTATTTTAATCCAGATAATAATATCTTATATTTTACAACTTTCAAAAACAATGACAAGGTTAAAAAAATGAAAGCAAATCAAAATATTGCATTTACTACAATACCACATAACAGAGAAGCTCATGTCAAAGCGAAAGGGATTGCTTACATAAGTAAAAACACGATTTTTGATCTAGCCGATTGCTTTATCAGAAAAATACCTGATTATCAAAGTACAATAGATTATGCCGGAGAGTCCTTAATATTATATGAGATAAAATTTGATACAGCTACAGTTACCATGGATATATCAAATATTGCGACGATTAAATTATAGATCACGTTGATATGCGACAAACTTAAAATGACGTTAGTTATAGTTGTATAGAGGGGTACCGTTTCCAGAATATTCAAAATTTTCAAATATTTTCTTGACAAAATTATCCTTTCGTATTATTCTAATAACAGGAACTATTATTAGTTTTAAAAGATTGGAGAACATCATGAAAAGAGTCTTTGGTAATCTTGAAATAGCTTTTGATATAATGTATTTAGTCTCAGCTTTTATAATAGGAATGGTGCTGCTTGTGGCATCCGGCTCCGGCTTACAAACGCTGGCTGGGATCATGGCTTTAATATTGGTGTTTGGAGATTCGTTTCATCTGATTCCCCGTATCAAGGTTATAATTTCTAAAAATGAAAAGGCCCTGCGCGCTGCCTTGGGGTGTGGCAAGCAGATCACTTCTGTTTCTATGACAGTATTTTACCTTTTTCTTTGGCAAATCGGGCTGCAGATAAGCAGTATTCCGGTACTTCCATTCTGGAACTATCTGATATACGCCATGGCTGTGCTGCGTGTAGTTCTCTGTTTTCTGCCTGCAAACCGTTGGGTGGAGGAAAATCCACCGGTAAAATGGGGCATATATCGTAATATTCCTTTTTTTATAATAGGAATTATGGTTTCCATTCTTTTTTTCCTGAACCGGAATGTGATATTCAGTATCCATTATATGTGGCTGGCAATTTTATTAAGCTTTTCTTTTTATCTTCCGGTTGTTCTTTTTACAAACCGTAACCCCAAAATAGGAATGCTGATGCTTCCTAAAACAGGCTGCTATCTTTGGATTATCAGCATGTGCCTCTTTCTGTAAGAAATACTAAATTCAATTGTCCTGCTATGTTCCATTCGCAGGGAAAAAGGAGGTGGTTTTTAATTTCGCTCTTTGTTACAGGCTGGTTTCCACAAAATCCAAAACGTAAGTAATGCTGTAACTGTTAATGATATATTTATTTCACCTACGAAAGGAGATTTACAATGAATGAACATAAGAAATTAACGAATGAGGTTGGTGCACCCATAGCTGATAATGAAGTTTCCATAACCGCCGGTTCAAGAGGACCTGTAGTGATGCAGGATGTATGGCTGATGGAGAAGATGGCACATTTTAACCGGGAAGTCATTCCGGAACGCCGTATGCATGCCAAAGGCTGGGGCGCTTATGGAAAATTTACTGTCACACATGACATTTCTAAGTACACCAAAGCAAAGGTGTTACAGCCTGGAGCGGTAACGGAGACTTTCACTCGATTTTCTACGGTTGCAGGAGAACGAGGAGCAGCAGACTGTGAACGTGATATACGCGGTGTTGCTACGAAATTCTATACCGAAGAAGGCAACTGGGATCTGGTCGGGAATAACACGCCTACCTTTTTTATCAGAGATGTACATAATTTCTCGGATTTGAACCGTGCGGTCAAAAGAGATCCCCGTACCGGACGCCGCTCTGCACAAAACAACTGGGATTTCTGGACACTTCTTCCAGAATGTTTCCACCAAGTAACGGTAGTTATGAGTGATCGTGGAATTCCAGCTTCTTTCCGCAACATGCATTTTTTTGGTGAGCATACCTTTTCTCTTTACAATGATAAAAATGAACGTGTTTGGTGTAAATTTCATTTTAAAACCCAGCAGGGAATAAAGAATTTTTCAAATGAAGAAGCAGCTAAAGTCAATAGCATGGACAGAGAATATCACGGGAAAGATTTGTATGATGCGATTGAAGAGGGTGATTTTCCAAAATGGACGATGTATGTCCAGATTATGACAGAAGAACAGGCTGCAAACCACTATGAAAATCCATTTGATATCACTAAAATCTGGAGACATGGGGAATATCCGCTGATTGAAGTTGGGGAATTGGAATTAAACCGAAATGCGGATAATTATTTTGCTGAGGTAGAGCAGGCTGCATTTGCTCCTGCACATGTAGTGCCGGGTATTGGATTTAGTCCTGACCGATTTTTACAGGGAAGATTGTTTGCTTATGGTGATGCACAGCGCTACAGGCTTGGTGTAAACCATAATCATATCCCGGTAAACCGCGCAAAAGTGGAGGTAAATGAGTATCATAGGGACGGAGCAATGCGTACAGATGGCAATTATGGAGGGACTCCTGCTTATACGCCAAACAGTGCCGGAGCATGGACGGCACAGCCTGAGGTTATGGAACCTGAACTTTCACTGGAAGGTGCCATGTATCGCTATGATCCTAAGGATGATCCGACGGATGACTGTTTCCGTGCTGGCGGGGACTTATGGCGTGTTCTGACAGAAGAGAAGAAGGAGATTCTGATACAAAATACAGCAGGTGATATGGCAAGTGTTACCCCAAATATTAAGTACCGTCATGCAGTGCACTGTTACCTGGCAGATCCGGAATACGGAGAGCGTTTTACCAATGCGGCAGGATTATCCATGGACAAAGTTAAAGAGCTTGCAAAATTGGATAATAACAGTTTGATTCAGGCTACGATTTCCACTGATATGGAGTAAAATATAATTTTATAAAGTAAATTATCACTGTATTAGTGATGTTTTAATTGGGCAGAAGATGGTTGATTTATGCGACTTTCTTCTGCCCAGTCTATTTTGCAAGCTGTCCTTATGTATTGCTTTGCACAGTTTTTGCACCCTTTCTCTAGTATACATATTTTCGTTGAAATTGAGTTGTGTTCTAATCTTCTTATTCTAAATTAATATTTCTGTAACAAAAGCTAAACATAAAACAAACAAAAGTATCTTATATTTTTACTATCAGCTAAATAAAAAATATCTGATATGTCATTAAATGCAATTGGTAATAAATTGTCATTGCACTCTTTGAGTAATAATATGGATTTGCTATATCTTCATTCATGTTATAATGTATTTTGGAAGGCAGAGGAAAATGGATAAGATACAGAGAGATAAGAAGAGATTGAAGAGAATCCCTGCACTAAAATGGAAATACAGAGCTTTTATATATATAGGTCTGCTTCTCACTGCAGTACTGTCCATGCTTAACGTCAAAAATAATGTATTTCCAGTTCCACTTGGAACCTTGATTTATGTAATAGCAGCCTGTAGCTTGACGTTAACCTGTTTTTATCTGGTTTCAGATGTAAAAACGCTTAGACTCAAAGTTCAGAAAATAGCGCGACCTATGATTGCGAAATATCATTTTGCGAATCTACTGGTTAGTAATTACAGGTACCGTACCGTAACATTTGCAACTACAGGGCTCATGATCAATATGGTATTTGCTGTTTTTAACGGTGTGATTGGCATCAAAAGCCAATCGGCCTGGTATATGACATTATCTGTTTATTATGTACTGTTAAGTGTAATGCGCTACCTGGCGGTGAATTATGAAAGGCGTATATCAAAAACAGAACAGAGCAGGAAGCTGAAACTTCTTGAACTCACAGTTTACAGAAACTGCAGTATTCTGTTTATTTTTATGACAACCGCACTTGGAGGAATGGTAATGCTTACCCTGAATTCCCAAGGGGGAAAGCATTACCCGGGGTATACAATTTACGCCTTTGCACTTTATGCGTTTATTAAGATTCCCCTTGCGATTGCAGGCAGGATTAAAGCTGGTAGAATGAAATCCCCGCTTCTGATGACCATTCGGAGCATTGGATATGCGGATGCCTGTGTTGCCGTTTTGTCTTTGCAGACCGCTATGCTTTCTTCTTTTGGATATGGAGACCTGGAAGACAGGGTTGTGAGGCTGATGAATGCAGGTACCGGGGCAGCCATGTGTCTGATGGTTCTTGGCATGGGGATTTACGGAATATATTGGTCGCTGAAGCAGCAAAAAGAAATTGTGGATGGAGGAATTATAAATGATTAACATACTTGTGGTAGAAGATGATAGAAATATGAATAAGATTGTATGCAAATACCTGAATGATTGTGGATTTAATGCAAAAGGATGCCTGAACGCAAACAGCGCCTACGAAGAAATGTACAATCACCTTTATGAAATGATTATTTCTGATATTATGATGCCGGAAATTGATGGCTTTGAATTTGCAGAAACGGTTCGGGCTGTCAACAAGAATATTCCCATCCTTTTCATGTCGGCAAAGGATGATCTGCCATCGAAACAAAAGGGATTCCAGCTTGGAATTGATGATTATATGGTTAAACCAATTGAATTGGATGAGCTCCTGCTCAGGGTACGGGCACTTCTGCGCCGTTCCAATATTGAGATGGAGAGAAAGATTGTCATTGGTAATCTGGAGCTGGATGCGGATGGTATGAGTGCGGAAATTGACGGAGAGGAGATTAGTCTTACCACCAGAGAATTCAACATTATTTATAAGCTTCTGTCATATCCAAAAAAGACATTTTCCAGAGCACAGCTTATGGATGAGTTTTGGGGCGTGGATAGCGAAACCAGCCTACGGGCAGTGGATGTATATATTACAAAGCTACGTGACAAATTTTTCGCATGTGATGGATTTGAGATTAAAACAGTCCGGGGGCTTGGGTATAAGGCGGTGCTGTTATGAAGCAGCCCAAAGACAGCATCAAAAATACGATCAGAGAGTCCAGATTTCCGCCTTCCCTTTTTGCCATATATCTGGGTGTGCTTTTAATCATGTCGGGCGTACACACCGGACTTCTGGTGCTGATGGACAAATTGGGATGGAATGATTTCATCCAGTCTGCGGTTCCTATTTTATACTGGTCTGCTGTAGCCATTGGATTAACACTGTTCACCAGGCGAAAAGTGAGGAAGACCTACGACATCCCCATGAGACAGCTTGCAGAAGCAACCGATAAAGTAGCACATGGGGACTTCTCTGTTTTTGTACCTCCTATCCACACTTTAGAAAAGAAAGATTATTTAGATCTTATGATAATGGATTTCAACAAGATGGTAGAAGAGCTTGGGAGTATTGAGACCTTGAAAACTGATTTCTTCTCCAATGTTTCCCATGAAATAAAAACCCCTTTTTCTATCATACAAAGTCATGCGGAATTGCTGCACAGTGATCATCTGCCGGAGAATCAGCGTAAAGAATACACCGAAATGATACTGAAAGCAACCCACCGGCTCTCTAATTTAATTACAAATATGCTGAAATTAAGCAAACTGGAAAAGCAGGCCATCACACCAATGCCGGAGCCATATGATGTCTGCAGGCAGCTCTGTGAATGTGCCCTGCAGTTTGAAGACGTATGGGAAAAGAAAGGAATCGAATTTATAGCGGATATTGAGGAACGGGCCATAATATCAGCCGATGGGGAACTAATGGCACTTGTGTGGAATAACCTGCTGTCCAATGCGGTAAAATTTACTGAGCCTGGCGGAACGGTTATCTTGCGGCAGACCTCTAATGAAAAAGAAATCCTTGTCCAGATAAAAGACAATGGCTGCGGCATGAGTGAAAAAACACTGGAGCATATTTTTGACAAATTCTATCAGGGTGATACTTCCCATGCAACAGAAGGAAACGGACTGGGACTTGCTATTGCTTTGCGAGTGCTTCAACTGTTAAGTTTCAACATTTTTGCAGAAAGTGCCGTGGGGAAAGGGAGTACCTTCACCGTACAAATCCCAATTCAGGAAGAGGTGGTATAGCATATGAATGACATCATAAGAGAACGAAATAAATTTACCGGATATGATTATAAAGATGTGGAAATGGAAGAGGGAGAAGTTTCCATGTATTTGGATGGATATAGGAATTTTGGCTGGATTGCGGACGGGGATCGACCACCGTCAAAGAAAGGCAGGAATGTGTTTTTATGTCTGAAGCGTGACAGGGTCATCTTGAACAAAGTGGAGCTCACCCGCCTGGAACGCCATTTTGAATCCTGCATGAATGAAATCAAGATAATGAAAAAAGCACAGACCTCTGTTCCTACGATGATTTCGCTGGGGATTGGGATAGCAGGTACCATTTTTATGGCATGTTCTACATTTGCAGTAACTGCAGATCCACCGATGATCGGATTATGCATCCTCTTTGCCATCCCGGGATTTATTGGTTGGATTCTGCCATATTTTATCTATAAATCATCTGTAAAAAAACAGAAAGAAAAGCAGAGCCCTTTGTTAGAAGAAAAGTATGATGAAATCTATGAAATCTGCAAAAAGGGGAATGAACTTTTGTGAGCGGATTAAAATGATTAGTAAAAATACACGACGTATCAGGGGAGCATTCCGCAAAAGGGAGCTCCCCTATACTTATTGATACTGATTTTTGTCTGCCAAAAACTTTTCAACATTATTTAAATTAACAATGCTCAAACAAATAATAAGAAATTTGTAAATAAAGAAGAGTTATCCTTAATTCTGTAATAGCAAAACACAAATAACGAAAGGCAGGAAAAAAATGAGTGGAAAAAATTTTATAGGTTATGAGTATAAGGATATTTCTACAAAACTGGAAATGGAATCTGTTTATGCAGACGGGTATGAGAATTTCGGATGGAGTCTGGACAGCACATCTTCCCCTTCAAAAGGACTCGGAACTGTCAGCATGAAATTCAAACGGGATCGAAAGATAAACAATAAGACAGAATTGACTCGCCTTCAGCGCCAGTTTGACAGTGGCGTGGAGGAAATCCACAGCCTGGAAGCATCAAAAACGGCCAGAGCATCTATTGTTGCCTATACCCTCGGTATGATAGGAAGCGCATTTATGGCGGGATCGGTTTTTGCGGTCACCCATCAACCACCGATGGTGGCATTATGCATTATCCTGGCAATCCCAGGTTTCCTCGGATGGATTCTTCCATATTTCGGTTACTGTGCAATCCGCAAGAGCAAATCGGCGCAGGTAACACCGCTCATTGAGCAGAAGTATGATGAAATTTACCAGATATGCAAAAAAGCAAATGAATTGTTAGGATAAGGAGAGAGACAATGAAAGTAATTCAAAACACGAAAGGGGATCAAGCATATGACTTTAAAAGTGATTATTGTCGCAATAATTGTAGTTATCGCTGGAGCAGTTGCGGTAATCGTAAAAAAGAAAAAATAAACTTGCATTGAGATCTGAAAGAACAAAATAATAAAAATACTTAAGAAAGAGGACAAACGATGGCACTGAAAGAAAAAGTTGGAGTATTTGCCGTAAAACAGGCATTGAATTATATGGACAAAAATCCAGAGACGAATTTACCGAAGCTAATGGACTGGTTTGATAAGTTCGATGTAAAAAATACGCTGCAGGCGGAACGGGAATCCATCCGAAAAGTGGTTTCAAATCCGGACAGCAACTGGTACAAGCTGATTATGAGTCTTTGGGATGACGTAGACACAGATGTTCGCAACCGTCTTTTTGAGAATCTGATCATCAATGCTTCTCTTCTGGGATACCAGCGGCAGGTAGAGAATAAAAAGAAATACAACTGCAATATCCCATGGGCAATCCTGATGGACCCGACCAGTGCCTGCAACCTGAAATGTACCGGATGCTGGGCTGCTGAATACGGAAGCCATATGAACCTGACATTTGAAGATATGGACAACATTGTGACACAGGGAAAAGAGCTGGGTACCTATGTGTACCTGTTTACAGGCGGGGAGCCTCTCGTCCGGAAGAAAGATCTGATTCGGCTGTGTGACATCCATCAGGACTGCGTATTTTCTGCATTTACCAATGGCACATTGATTGATGAAGCATTTGCAGATGAAATGCTCCGGGTGAAAAATTTTATGCCGGCAATGAGTATCGAAGGCTTTGAACAGGCGACGGATGCAAGGCGGGGCAAAGGAACCTATCAAAAAGTGATTGATGCCATGAACATCCTTAGAAACCGGAAGCTGCCATTTGGGATTTCCTGCTGTTACACGAGTGAGAATGCGGAAGTGATTGGAAGTGAGGCGTATATTGACCAGATGATTGATATGGGGGCCAAATTTGCATGGTTTTTTACCTATATGCCGGTGGGCAAGGGCGCAGTGAAAGAACTGATGGCCAGACCGGAACAGCGGGAAATGATGTACCATAAGATACGGGAATACCGGGAGACAAAGCCTCTGTTTACCGTTGATTTCTGGAATGACGGAGAATATGTGGGAGGCTGTATCGCAGGAGGAAGAAGCTATCTGCATATCAATGCCGGAGGAGATATTGAGCCGTGTGCTTTTATCCACTATTCCGATTCTAACATCCATGAGAAGACGCTCCTTGAAGCCTGCCAATCACCATTATTTATGGGATACCATGACAATCAGCCATGGAATGAAAACCCGTTAAGGCCCTGCCCCGTCCTTGATAATCCCGGAAGGCTGACAAAGCTGGTGAACGACAGTGGAGCAAAGAGAACAGACTATCAGAATTTAGAGACAGCAGAGGAATTCTCGGATAAGTGTGTGGAAACAGCAAAGGACTGGGCACCTGTGGCGGAACGTTTGTGGGAAGCATCCTGTGCAGGCTGCGCATCCTGCGGCAAATGCAAAAGTGCGTAATAAAAAGAGTCTAATGAAATTTGCCATTCAGGACATTTTTGAAGAGCTTTCATTTACGAGGGGAAAGAGAGGAAACAATATGGAGCGGCAAGTGAGAAAGATCTCCGTTCTATTGACAAGGTATCACAGCCTGTTTTCTGACTTCATATATTTCACCAGCGGACGCGGGTATACCCATGCATCCATCTCACTGGGAGAAGACACCTGCTATTACAGTTTCAACCTGAAAGGCATTTGTGTGGAAAATCTGGCAGAAAGGAAACCGGTATCAAAAGATCCCAAGAGTATCTGCTATGAATTTGAAGTGTCGGAATTTGATTACGAACGGATGAAACGAAAAATACAGGTCATGCTGTCAAACCGCCAATTATTTCACTACAATCGGCTGGGTCTAATATTTTGTTTCCTGCATATTCCATTTAAAAGGACCCAGCATTACTTTTGCTCTCAGTTTGTTGCAGAGCTGCTGTCCCTTACTGAGGATATTACACTTAAGAAACACCCTTCTTTATATTTGCCAAATCAGTTTGTAAAAGAACTGGAAGGGCAGTCCAGCCTGTGCAGGGTCATACAGGATATGATATGATAGGTCAGGAACAATAAAACAAGATATCAATGATTATATTAGGTACAATGCGGTTGGTTTATAACTGCATTGCAAATAAACAGGAGGATCCGATATGCGGGCAGCTATTTATTTAGGAAAGAAAAATATTGAGATGGGAGATCTGCCGATACCAATCGCAGGTGAGCACGATATCGTTATAAAAAATATCTATGCAAGTATCTGCGGTACGGACGTAGCCGTTTATAACCATGGACCGGGTACCGGGCACCGGATTGATGTGGGTGGTGAATTTGGTCATGAGATGGTCTCAAGGGTAGTGCAGGTGGGAAAACAGGTGAATGGCATCTGTCAGGGAGACAGAGTCTATCCTTACCCCCGGCTGGCAAAAGGTGTGCCGGAACGGGCGGGTACCATTGGTGGATTTTCAGAGTACATCCTGATTCCCAGCGCAGAGCTCAACCGTCACGTATATCTTGTGGATGAGAGAATATCAGACAAAACGGCAAGCCTGATTGAGCCATTTACGGTAGGATGCCGGGCTGCAAGGCGTGCTAATCCTCAAAAAGGAGAAAATGCCATTGTATTCGGTGCCGGTACAATCGGCATTGCATCCGCCATTGCTCTAAAATACTTTGGATGTAATGAAGTTATGGTCTGTGACCATTCAGAGCTACGTTTAAAAAAAGCAGAAACCTTGGGTATGAAAACCTGTAATAACAGTAAAGAGGATGTAAAGATGAAAGCAATATCGTGTTTCGGGGAGGCATATGCAATTACAGGATTGGCTGCAGATGCGGCCATTTATATAGATGCCGCCGGTGCTGAAAGCATTCTTGATTTATATCAGGATATGGGAAAGGTTGAGAGCCGTATGGTGGTGGTAGCAGTGCTCGCCGGGAAACGTCCGGTTGATATCCTGCAGATGACCTTTGCCCAACATGCGTTGATTGGAAGCGGTGGGTATATGGAAGAAGATGTACAGAATGTGATGGAAATTATGAAAAGCAACAGATGGGACATTGAAAGTATCATCACACATATCTATCCCTGGGAACAGCTTCCGGAAGCGATAGAGATGGCGGGAGATGTGAATCAGTCGCTGAATGTGATGATTCAATACTAGGCACCTATTCAGGTGATGCTGCGTCAGAGTACTTCATTGATTTACAACTTCCGTACATTTTTTCAATATTCTTAATATAAATGCGAAAAGCAGTGTGTTTAGAGTATGAAAGCGGTAATATTATATGGTAATGCATTAAGGACCACCATACTGACTCATTATAATCTGAGCAATTTTAGCATTTGGAGTCTTAATATTTACAGGATATTGTAATCGTTTTTCATAATTCCACATAGGTTAACATTTCCCCCTTTCCCATGTAGGTGGTGGTTAAGTATAACGTTATGGGAAGTGGGTGAAACCAAATATGTAACGATTTCCATCAAAGGCATAGTGACTGGTCTTAAGAAAGAGAAATGTAGAATTACGGTTAAGGCAAGCAGTGGAAACAGTACATTATGTAATGTTTGAATAGAATAAGATTCAAAGGTAGAGGCGTATATTTGTATGTCTCTATTTTTTAGTCGAATTTTATAATTATAAATGGATAAAATTACTAACTAGACAAGAATCGTTACCAGTTAGTCAATAGGGGGTGAAAAATTGATGGAAATATGATATATATTTAATTACAATGTATAAATTATATTATGTACTGTGAATTACTTATAAAAAGGGGGAGAATAATGAATCATAAGCTTAAAATAATTATAACTTCAATCATTCTAGTGCTGGTTACTACAATGCTTCCAGTAAATAATACAATGGCTTCCAATAGCAAAGTCATTTGTAATGACAATACTGGTATACCAGATAAAGTTTTATATCAAATTATTTTACGTAAACTTAACAAATATGGATTTGAAACGTTTACTGAAAAAGAAGCATTGAAAATAAATGAACTGGATGCATGCATGTAGTTATGATAATTCTAAGAAAATAAGAAACCTAAAAGGAATTGAGAAGCTTAAAAATCTGTTTTTTTTAGATGTTTCTTATAATAACATATCTTCGTTATCTGGGATAGAAAGTTTAAGTAAATTAATTGTGCTAAATGGCAGCTTTAATCAAATTAAAAATATAAAAGCAATCAAACATTTGTATAGTTTGAAACACCTTATTTTAGACGGTAATAAAATAGTAAGCCTTAAGGATATTGAAAATTTAACAAATCTAGAATCAATTTATGCACAATTAAATAGAGTAAAAGAATTACCAAATCTAAAAAAACATACTAATTTGATGGATGCTAATTTTAAATATAATAAAATAAGCAAAAAAGAATTGACTAAAAAGCTACCAGATAGTTGGCTGAAAAATGACAATTGGTTTAAGAGTCACGTTAAACTTCAAAGTCTTGTGAAAACAATAGATCTAGTTAAACCAAAGTCATTTAATGGTATTAATAAGAATACTAAAAAAATTATTGGAATAGCAAATAAAAAGTCGACGATCGTGCTTAGAGATTCAAACAAAAAAAGAATACAAACAGTAAAATCGGACAATAATGGAA
>OKVW01000724.1_pt1 | contig 17260 bp, 17 predicted proteins | sample 1606991 | NCBI WGS metagenome assembly OKVW01 (sample SAMN03281021, study PRJEB24777) | human gut metagenome | isolation source: fecal sample PR177 from 1 month old male Malay infant, vaginal delivered...
TTTGATACAATGTTGCTCGTTACAACTAAGTGACCTACGTGCTCAGCAAATACTACAAAGAGTGCTGGCATAATCATAATAATGGCATTGATATCAAATACAGGCATGCCATAGAACTGTGGTAAAGAGAACCAAGGAGCAGCCTCTACACCAGAGAAATCAACAACGCCCATGAAGGCAGACAAGATATAGCCGGAAACAACGCCAATCAAAACAGGGATTACAGCTAAGAAGCCACGGAACACAACAGTACCAAGCAAGGTAACAACTAAGGAAAACATAGAGATAAAAATAGCTTGGCTGTGGCTCATGCCTAAATCTTGATTGCCAATAAGGCCAGACATACTCATCGCTACTGGCGCTAATTCCAAACCGATAATAGCTACGATAGCCCCCATCGCTGCTGGAGGGAATAACTTATCGATCCAACGAGTACCAATATAACGAACGAGAATAGATAAAATTACAAAGGATAAACCAAATACAACGAAGGCCCCCTTTGCGGCCTCATAACCGAGACCTGCAGATAATACGCCTGCTACAGGAGCAATGAAAGCAAAGCTAGATCCGAGATATGCAGGGATTTTACCTTTACAAACAAATAGATACAGTAATGTACCGATACCATTCATAAATAAAGCTGTTGCCGGATCTACTTTTAACAAATATGGTACCAATACAGTAGAACCAAACATAGCAAATAAATGTTGGAAACTAAGTGGCAACATTCGACCCCAGGACGGGCGTTCTTGGATATCAATATAATCCTTCATTTTTTCTCCTCACAAACAATACAAGTACGTTGTATTTATATAGCACCTCTTAAGAGATGCTATATAAATACACACTAAATATATTCACCTTATACTACATAAGTTAAATATCAACGTTCAGACCTAGGTCGTCTACGAGTAGGCTTTTTAGTCTCTCTCGGTCTGAATGGACCAGGCATTTCCGTTTTTTGAGGACTCTTAGGAGCAGCCGGTTTGAATCGGCTTTGCGTTTCCTCACGTAAAGATGGCAAAGCCTCAGCAGTACCAACTTGTTTTACACCTTCTACATTTCGACGACCAACGCTAGCTAATAAGCCTATAGCCATAAAGTTCATCAACAATGAGGAACCACCATAACTAATAAATGGCAAAGGTACGCCTGTTACAGGCATAATACCGCAAACCATGGCAATGTTAAATAATGCTTGTCCACTGATGAGCAAGGTTATCCCCATCGCTAACCATTTGCCAAATTCATCGCGAGATCGATTAGAAATACGGAAACCAAAGTATGTAAAAGCCGCCACCAAAAGAACTACAAAGACTGCACCGATAAAGCCCATTTCTTGAGCCCACACGGCGAATGCAAAGTCTGTATGTGCTTCTGGCAAGTAAAAGTACTTAGATGTACCTTGCATAAAGCCTTCCCCAAGAATACCGCCAGAACCTACGGCCAAAAGGCCTTGCACAGTTTGATAGCCCATATCTTGAGCATGAGGCCAAGGGTCGAACCAAGACTGAATCCGTTCCCAACGATACGGTGACATACGAGCTGCAATAAAGCCTATCACGCCAGCTACAGCAAAGGCACCTCCAAAGAATCGCCCATCAAAACCTGCTAAATAAATTAATATGAAGGAGAACCCAAAGATTAGCACAGTTGTCCCCATATCTGGTTGCAAGATCGTTAACACCGCAAAGATGATAGGCCAAACTAACATTGGCAACATATAACCTACGCGCTCGCTCACATAACCTTGTAAGTTTGTGAGTGGATTATTATATCTTGATTTACCCCATTTTCTCATGGTACTCAATTTAGCAGATGTCCATATTATGGCAGCTAATTTGGCAAATTCCGACGGCTGTATCGATACGGGGCCGATAACAATCCACCGACGCGCACCATTAATGACAGAGCCTGCTACGAGGACTAACACCATGCCTATTAGGGTTGCAATCATTATGCGTTGCAACATATGTGGCTTTTGTAGTTGTCTATAATCATACCGATATAAAATAACACCTATTGCCATTGAAAGAAATAGGAAACCTATATGTTTTGAAAAGTACCCTAAAAGCCCTGTATTTTCGTAAATAGAGCTAATATAGGTGGCACTGAAGATATTCACACTACCTATAATCGTGATGAGCAATATAGGTAAGAGCATACCTTGTAAATCATTTTTAAAGAGTGAGCCCCACCGACTATCCCCCTTATTCGGTGTTTCCATGTTAAGCCTCCTTTTGTACTTTTGGCTTAATTGCTTCTAAGCGAAAAATAGGTTGCCCTTTAGCACTAAACTTTTCTTCATACTCAGTTTTTACATTTGGAAGGTCTGTACTATGTAAATCATAGGTTACATTTTTAAGTTCCCATCCGCATTCTTTGAATTCTTCAAGAGAGAACATAAATAAGCCTTCATTATCAGTTTTAAAGTGAACCTCACCACCGTCTTTTAAAAGACGAGCATAACGATCGAGGAATGTATGATATGTGAGGCGACGCTTAGCATGCTTTGCCTTAGGCCATGGATCACAGAAGTTGATATAGAAGCGATCTACTTCACCTGGCGCAACAATCTCTTCAATACCAGCGATATCAAAGAGAGATACCTTAGCATTATCTCGTTCTGCTTCAAAGATTTTTTGTGCTGCGTAATAAATTACCCCAATTTGCACTTCAAATCCTACGAAGTTAGCATCTGGATACGCTTCGGACATACCCGCAATAAAGCGTCCCTTACCTGTACCAAGCTCCATATATAATGGTCGTTCAGGATGTACAAACAACTCACGCCATTTACCCTTATACTGATCTTGACCAGATAAAATAATATGAGAGTCATATTCGTGGATAGCTTCATCAATCCACGGTTTTCTACGAAGGCGCATACTTTCTCCTTACATCTATATTAATTATTAATTATATCTATTATTACAGGTCATATACCTATCTTATTAATTATAGAAAAGGGGGCGTTAAACGTCAATTATATTTCCCTTTTCTACATATGATTTAAAACATAAAAAGACCTACCTCCGAAGAAGTAGGTCTAGATGATATTAGAAAATCAAAGTTTCAAGATTTTCAATTTGATATTTGCTGAGGCCAAGCTCAGATAAACTCTTTTCAGATGCAGCGAATAGATTATTTTTACCTACGCGCGTACCTAAAGCTGCGGCAGCGACCAATTCACGGTCTAATTTACCTAGGCGAGAACGATTGCGATTTTGTGGTTTCGGCTTCTTCATACGGAACGTATTATATTGAACCCCTTCCTTAGCGTCCTCAGGCTTCTGCTTTGTTAAAGCAGCCCCATTAGTGCCATTCCCCAATAAAGCACTAAGTCCTGTTTGCTTAGGAACCATTTTTTCGTAATCAGCACCAAACTCAGGGCGCTCTTCACGCAATTGATCGAATGTAGCTAAAGCTGCATTCATTTGCTTCAAACCAGCAGCAGAGTAAAGTTGACGAATCGCAATACTCACCTCTTGCGGTGTCAACGTACCTCGCTCAATAGCAGAAGCGATTGTACTTTTCAACGCACCTTGATCACCGGACGCTGTATAGCGACCGATATCAACTAAGTCTTTTTGACGTGCATTGAGTTCTTTAGGCGTATATATATTTATCTCAGATATAGACGGTGCCTGCTTAGAAGGCTGTTCTCCCGCCCCATTAGCCTCAGACATATAGCCACCGGCGACGATGGCCACGGCTAATGTTAAGGTTAATACTTTTTTCAACGTCTTAGAATCTCCCTTTTCATTAATACTTACTTATATAATACTGTGATATTTTTGTACATTAACAACAAACTTGTTCTACTGTAATACATACTGTAGATAATATTATATAATACTTCATCTAATTTTTATAGTCCTATTCGAAAAAAATCTATAATCTTTTAACATTTTTTATATTTTTATAAAATATAACATTAAAATAATGCAGTAGAAATCGGAAATTCACTAGATTCCTACTGCATTTATAGAGAGAATTATTTATTTAATATTTTATCAAACTAAACGGATAAAATTTGTTTGGCATCAGCCACAATTTGTTCTAAAGAAACGCCATTTTCTCTTAACAGTTCAGTTGCATCATAACGATCGTGGAACTCTTTAGCAATACCATAGTTTTTAACGCGCATATTAGATGGCCCATAGAAACTAGCTACACGTTGGCCCCAACCGCCTTCAACTACACCATCTTCTAAAGTAAATACAACAGAATGATTTGCCTTCAAAGATTCAAGTAATTCTTCATCTATACCCGAAGCAAATTTAGGGTTTACAACAGTTGCACTGATGCCCTCTTTCAATAATTCATCTGCTACTTCATTAGCTAAGTGGTAGAAATTACCCAAACCGAGCAATACAATATCTTTACCTTCACGTGTCACTTCGAATTTATTTAACACGCTATAATCCGTCGTATCAGCCACACCAGTAGATATAAACTTACCTACAGGAACACGAATTGCTACCGGATGCTCATGTTGATGCACGGCATACTCAGTCATAGCCAACAACTCTTCATTATTGATAGGTGCTAAGTATACCAAATTAGGAATGCTTGTAAGCATAGGTATATCAAAGAACCCCAAATGCGTGACATCGTTCATGCCATATACAGAGGCCTGGTGATTCATAATAACGGCACTATTATTATTGACGCAAAGATCTTGTACTAATTGGTCATAGGTACGTTGTAAGAATGTACTATACACATTAAATACGGGTTTACCACCATTTTTAGCAATACCAGAGCTCATGGCAATAGCATGCTCTTCTGCAATACCTACGTCAATATATTGTTTGCCTGCCGCTTTGCGCCTTTCAGAATTAAATCCGAGGCCACCTGGTGTACCTGCAATAATAGCTACCACTGTTGGATCTACTTTGATTTGCTCCATCAAGTAGTTCGCAATCGTACCAACATACGTTGGACCATTATCTTTCGCTTTTAGCTTACCTGTTTCTAAGTCAAATGGCATTGTCCAGTGGAACTTTTCTTTATTTTGCTCTGCAATGGTATAGCCCTTACCTTTTTGAGTAACAATATGTAACACAATTGGGTGATCAATATCTTTTACATCCTTAAACACATCAATTAATGTTTCTAAATCATTACCGTTTGCAACAAAACGATAGTCTAAACCAAGAGCTGTGAAAATATTGGTGGAACTTTCACCATTAGTTTCACGTAATTCTCGAAGACCACGGTATAAACCACCATGATTTTCTGCAATGGATTGGTCATTATCGTTAACGATGATAATCATATTACTATCTAACGTAGCTGCATAATCGAGACCTTCAAAGGCTTCCCCACCAGATAAGGAACCATCACCAATAATAGCGATAATATTTTCAGAGTCCCCTTTTAAATTACGAGCCGTTGCTAAACCAGATGCTAAAGAGATAGATGTGGAGGTATGACCAATGTTGAAGAAATCGTGCTCACTTTCAGTAGGATCTGTATAACCTGTTACATCATCATAATGATCATGGTCTAAAAATGCTAAGGCACGACCTGTGACCATTTTATGTACATAAGACTGATGAGATACGTCATAGACAATCTTATCTACAGGTGAGTTAAATACATAGTGCAAGGCCATAATCATTTCCGCTGCACCCATAGGAGGGCCAACATGACCGCCGTGTTCAGATACCTTTGTCATGAGGGCTTGACGAGCTTGTGCCGTTAGATCTGTTAATTCAGCAAGGGATAAGCCTTTTAAATCGGCTGGAGATTTTATATCAATTAAATTCATAAGTTTCCTTTCTTTTCAGTCACCATTAGTGCTTTATTAAAACCAAGAGACTTTCTGTACTGCCTATAAGGAATATAACTATATTAATTAGTAACATCAGATTACACAATATTTATAGTGCCTATAATCTAATTTGTATTGTACTACTAACCGTGCTATACTGTATATCCAATATGTAACGAGTATAGAACTTAAAGTTAGGTTTAAGTCAAGCGAGAACGTAAAACTTAAGTCTAATCTTTAAAAATATATGTATATTATATGCTTAATACATTACTCCTGAAACTAAATCCATTTACAAATTTAATATGAACCCAAAAGGAGGTCCTATGACATATACTGTTGGCGAAATCGCAAAAAAACTAAATGTGGCACCTTCTACATTGCGTTATTATGATAAAGAAGGCTTATTGCCCTTCGTAGAACGTTCTGTTGGTGGCATCCGTGTATTCCATGACGAGGATATGGATTGGTTAGAATTGATTGAATGCATGAAACATACAGGTATGCCTATTAAAGAAATAAAACATTTTATCGACTACTGCGTCGAAGGTGATAGTCGCATTAATGAAAGATTATCTATTATTAGAAATCAACGAGATCGCGTATTAGTAGAAATCGAACACCTACAAGCACGCTTGTCCATGCTAGAATTTAAAACATGGTTTTACGAACAAGCTAAGGCTAATGGAACTACTAGTTTTTATGAAAGCTTAACACCTGATGACGTTCCTGTAGAGTATCATAAATACTTTGAACGCAAATGGCGCGCTGATAAAGAAGCCGCCGAAAATGGTGAACCACCTAAAAAATATAGAGCTATATAAACCAAAAGGAGCTATCTCAACGGATAGCTCCTCTTTTACATGACATAATAATTGGAGAACTGTCTACATTAACAGCTCTAAATAGGCTTTAGGCCTTATTTATTGGGGCTTTCATATATAGTTTTATAACCGCCCTCTGTTACAGCTACGATTTGTTCAATTTCATCCGTTGGATCCTCTGCAAAAGTAAAGCTTTCACCAGCATCAAAGGATGCACTCGTTCCACAAGAGGAACTCAAATCGCGGGGCACCGGTCGAAGTTCTATATTTGTTACCCCTTCAGGAGCCTCTCGTTTAAAACGAATGGCTCCAAAGTGAGAGTAAAACGTAGCAATATATTTCATAGTCACTCATTTCTAACTCAAGCATTGGCACGTTTTGTATTAACTACAGCAATAATAAGTGCCACTACAAAACCAACAACTACAGCAATTTCACCATTTAATGTAGGGCCTGCACCAGAAGCGGCTAAGCCAAAATTATGAGCAAATGCTGCACCAGCCCCGAGGCCAAATACGGTAACAGCAGAATCAGAATTACCTTCACCAGTCATAATTAATTGACGCAACGGACAACCGCCAAGCAATACGCTACAGAAGCCTGCAAGCGCCATGCCTAGGAAATTCCACAAGCCATCTGTATGTGCAATCGGTTGGTTTTCAAAGCCAAGATGGAAATTACCAAAGCTAATATTTACAACGAATACACCAATGAGAACAGCTAAATAACCAAAGATAAGGATGGATTTTTTGAACAAGAATAAATCTCTAAAGCCCCCAACCGTACAAAGTCGGCTAACTTGAGATAAGCCACCTACTACAAGACCTGCCGCCAAAGAAATGAGCCATGGAGCATGCATTGCGCCAGGACCTTTTTGGCTAAAGAAGATAAATGCGGGAGCCGCTACTACTAGTACTAATAACCCAACCTGAATAGCCGGCATCATAGCGGACTCTAACTTACTCAATGCATAAGTTCGTTGTAAAGAATAGCCTTTTTTCAAGAAAATTGTACCGAATCCAATACCACCTGCAAAGCCGGCAATACCGAATAAGGCATTTAAATCACCGCCGCCAAGTCGCAAAATCATTCGAATTGGACAGCCAAGGAACATCAAAGCACCAATCATAACAAAGAAGCCAAGAATAAATCGAATAATTGGAGATGAACCACCTTTACTTTGGTGTTCGCCACGAATCATGGACAATACATAAGCCCCTAAAATGAGACCGATAATTTCTGGACGAATGTACTGTACCGGCGCAGCACGATGTAGACCTAGACCACCGACAGTATCGCGAACAAAGCACGCAATACAGAATCCCATATTACCTGGATTTCCAGCTAATACGAGGAAGCCCGCGATAGCACCAATAATAAGGCCTGCAATAATTAAATTCCGTTTTTCATGAGACCCACTCATAGTAAACTCCTTTCAAACTACAAACACAAAAACTCTATGAGTACATGCTCCGATTCTAAGTAACATGCTACTCATGATATAATAGCCATAAATATACATTGTTATTTATGGAGATTATCTATGGACTATATCTATTTAGACAATGCAAGCACTTCATTTCCAAAAGCACCAACAGTCGCCACCGCTATGTCCGACTATATAACGAACCGGGGTATAAACATCAACCGTGGTTCCTATTCCCTCGCCTACGATGTAGAGGATATTATCTATACAACAAGACAACGACTAAATACCTTATTCAACGGCCATGATCCATCACATGTTATCTTTACACAGAATGTGACGATGAGCTTAAATATGGTCATCAAGGGCCTATTAAAAGCAGGGGATCATGTGCTCGTTAGCTCAATGGAGCACAACGCAGTTATGAGACCACTCACGCAACTACTAGATAAAGGCATTACCTTTGATACTATTCCATGCGACTCCACAGGATTCATCCAAATGGACTCTATCGAGCCATTAATTCGTCCTAACACAGTAGCCCTAATTATCAACCACGCATCCAATGTATGTGGAACCATTCAACCGATCGAATCAATTGGCTCAATCTGCAAGGCTCATAATCTACAATTTATTGTAGATGCAGCCCAAACGGCAGGTGTTATTCCTATTGATGTGAAAGCTTGTCATATTGATGCACTTTGCTTTACGGGTCATAAAGGCTTATTGGGACCTCAAGGTATTGGTGGCATTATTTTAACCAAAGAAATAGCTCAGACCTTAACCCCTCTTATCGCTGGTGGTACAGGTAGCTTCTCACATTTAGAAACGATGCCTACCCATATGCCCGACGCCTTTGAAGCAGGTACGTTAAATCTACCTGGAATCATCGGGCTCAATGAAGGCCTCTCCTATATTGAGTCACAAGGAATGGAGAACATTCACAACCACGAGCTAGCGTTAACACAAGCCTTCCTCGAAGGCTTGCAATCAATAGATGGTATTAACATCGTTGGTAAGCAGAATATCCAAGATAGAACTGCCGTCGTATCCATCACAATTGATGGTATGGACTCGGCGAGTATCGCTTATGAACTAGAATCTAATTATCACATCATGACACGTGTTGGTCTCCACTGTGCCCCACGAGCACACCAAACACTAAGAACCTATCCAGAAGGAACAGTACGCTTCTCCTTTGGCTATGCCAACACACATAACGATGTGGAATCCGCATTATCTGCTCTACATAGAATCGTTAAAAGTACTAAATAATACATAACCATTAAGGCTATATACCTTGAGTATATAGCCTTTTATGCTTCTACGCTTCGCATAAACGACCGATAGCATCAGCTCTACAGCGTTTGCAGTGTGTCATTTGCGGCACATAGTGACCAATAAATTGACGCATGTTATCGATTTCTTCTGAAGTCGGGCCTCGGTGATTTTCAAAGGCTGTATCATGAACAGGAATCATAGCAATACAGTTCATCAAATCGACACCCCATGCTTCCGCTTGTTTAGCGATAGCTGGTACATGGTCCATATTTACATCAGGCACTACTACGGTGTTAATCTTAACAATGATGTTCTTTTCCTTTAACTTCCGGATACTTTCAGCCTGACGTTCTAATAAAATACGGGCCCCATCGATTCCCTTGTAGATATTACCCTCATAGCGAACCATGGAATATACTTGTTTTGCAATCTCAGGATCAATAGCATTCGCCGTAATCGTTACATGAGTAATTCCTAAGTCAGCAATTTCATTAACATAATCAGGCACTGCTAAGCCATTACTAGATAAACAAAGCATGACATGGGGGAAATCTTTTTTTACGAGGCGGAAGGTTTCTAGCGTCTTGTCTGCATCACACATAGGATCTCCAGGCCCTGCAATACCTACTACAGAGATATCCTGACGAGCATCAAACACCTTGCGCACAAAGGCAGCTGCCTCTTGTGGCGTATAGACATGCTGCGTCACGCCCGGTCTATTTTCATTGGCACAGTCGTACTTACGATTACAATAGTTACATTGAATATTACAATTTGGCGCTACTGGTAAATGTAAACGACCCCAATTAGCAGAAGCGGCCTTGTTATAACAAGGATGATTTTGTAGGAAACTTTGTCCTTTAATTTCTTTCATAATTAACCTTTCCGACCAAATCTAATAGCATCTTTATGGCAAACATGTAAGCAATCGCCACAGTTGGTACAATTCATTTCATTTGGTCGTGTTCCCATTTCACACACGCGTAAGCACGCATCACAGTTATCGCAATCATTTGTTTTAAAAATTCTAAAAATAGAAATTTTGCGAAGCAACTCCATTACGCCTCCAAAAGGACATACAAAGCGACACCAAGCATTAGCGATAATAAGGGAACCAGCAATAATAGAAACGACCGTTATAGTACGAGCCGCCCAATACCATTCGGAAAACTGCATAGATAAAATGACGGCATTAAAATATTCATCACTGGTCCGAATGGGGATCATAATACGAGGATTACCAAATTTAAAATAAACTACGAGACCTAAAATTATAGTTGCTACCATGCCGAGTTGAAGGAAACGCATATAGTTTTTACGATTTCTTAGTGGTCCCATAGATATTTTTCCCAGCATTTGGTTAACCCACCCACTTGGACAGAACCAGCTACAGAAAGCACGTCCAAAGAAGACGACCATAATCGGCAAGATAATCCACCACGCATAAAAGTACGTCGTGATGCGGCCCCAGCAGGTAATTATGGAACAGCTTTCACAGTTTACGAATGGAACAATATAAGGGCATCGGAATATGCCATAGTATACCCATTTCCCCATAATAAATAGGAAGATAAACTGTACGATTCGACGCCAAAGCGTTAAATTCTTAGGGGCTTGCTTTCCGGATACACCAGAATTACCTTGAGTTCCGCAGGTTGCAGATGACGGACAATGACTACACATCTTTTACACCAAACCTTTCTATCAAATCGAGACCTCTCGCACTATGGACGGATGTGAACCCGTGATTTTCTAAGATTTGTTGTCCTTCTTGGGATCGTGTAAATTCAATATAATCGGCAGCCAACGCACGATCTTGTACATATTTCATCGTGTTAATAGTGAAAGTAAGCGGTGCAGGTGGCACAAATTGTGCAGGTATGGAGAAATACTCTATACGATCCTTGAACCGATCATGTGTGGTAAGGCGTTTTTCAATGATGGATACATCGGCTTTACCTTCTACGAGGTCACACATCATGGAAATTACACAAGCATTTTCAGCCATTAAGTTTTTCATGATACCATCGGTCAAACCAGATAATTTCATGATTCCTTTTACAGACGCACTACCTGGTGGAGATGCGCCTAAGGGCAACATAACGCGTACACCAGGCTCGGCCATATCCTTCAAATCCCGAATCCCTGCAGGATTCCCCTTAGGTGTAACAATAACGTAATCCGTAAAACATAATGGTTCAAAAGCCATACTTACGCCTTTTTTGCGCATATTTTTCGCTAGATCTAAACCGCGAGCCCCAAAGACTTCTGTGCGACTCTTCTCAGCCAACAAGGATTTACCAATAGCCCCCGCAAAGGCACCAGTATACTGAATATTGTGCCCCGTGTGCATCGTATAAACTTGGTTTAAATCAAGGAACGCTTCCGACAAACCGCCACAAGTCCACACTTGTAATGAGTCAGACTGTGTTGGCTTGTAAGCGCCTCGTATAAACGACGGCACCGCTGATGCGGCTGCTAAAGCTAAAGCACCACCAATAAACTGGCGACGGGATATATCCTTTTTCAAAAATCCCATGTACTTACCACCTTTCACTGAACTTTACAGTACTAATCATATACTCACATTATAGTATAAAAATCATAAGTTTTAACGATGATATGCATAAGTTTAATTAATTTATTTATATAGATTAGTCATGTAAATACTGTTTTTAAAGGTATTATTATAAAACTTTAAGATATTCTCTCCATATCTATTTTATTGAATATTTATTGCATACGATGAATATTCTATTTTTTTAGATTTAATGAAGCTAAAATCCCACTATGCGTTTAGTGCATAGCCAGCAAGAACAATCAGCTCTATAGACTATATTTAGACTCTTTATAGAACTCATTGCTCTTTAAGATTTAAATGCACTATAAGGCAATATTGCCAAAAGAACGCAAAAAGGCGGTACAACCAAATGGTTGTACCGCCTTGATTCATCAATTATTCAGCAGTGAATGGCAATAAAGCGATTGCACGTGCACGTTTGATAGATGTAGTCAATTTGCGTTGATGTTTTGCGCAAGTACCGGAAATACGACGAGGTAAGATTTTGCCGCGTTCAGTCGTGAAACGACGAAGTTTAGCAACATCTTTATAGTCGATTTGATCGATATGGTCTGCACAGAAAACGCATACTTTTCTTCTTGGCTTTCTGCCTCTATCTCTTCTCATTGCGAATCCTCCTTTTCGAATTAGTAGGAGTCCCTGACACTAGAACGGGATGTTTTCGTCATCGCCGCCTGTACTGAAACTATCAAAATTGGACCCACCTTCGAAAGAATTAGTATTCATATCAAGGGATTGGCCCACAAAGTTCGCTACTACTTCAGTAACGTACCGTTTTTGACCGTCCTGAGTCTCGTAAGAACGAGTTTGCAAACGACCTTCTACAAAGCAACGACTGCCTTTACGAAGATTGCCTGCCGCTTCACCAAGTTTACCCCAAGCAACGCAGTTGATGAAAGCAGTTTGTTCTTTCGTTTCATTTGTTGCAGAGTCAACATAGGTGTTTGTTGCAGCTACTGTAAAAGTTGCTACCGCACGACCTGTTTTAGTGTAACGTACTTCAGGATCACGAGCTAAATTACCTAGAATTTGTACAGAGTTCATGTTTTCCTCCAGGCTTTAATTATGCTTCGTGTTTTACAATTAGATGTCTTAGGACTTCATCGTTGATTTTCAATACACGATCGATTTCTTTGATTTCAGCAGGTGCTGCTTCAAAGTTAATCAATACATAGAAACCGTCAGTGAATTTCTTCACAGCGTAAGCAAGACGACGCTTGCCCCAACGATCTACCTTTTCTACTGTGCCGCCTACACGAGCAATTAAAGCTTCTACTTTTTCAATAACAGCGTTAGTTGCTTCCTCTTCAGCTGGTTTCACAATAAACATGACTTCGTATTTGTTCATACAAAATCACCTCCTCTTTCGGACTAATGCCCCTATCGACACATAGGGGTAGGAAGTGCTTACCATCAATAAGCCTTACTATTATAACCTAAAAAAAGAATGAAAGCAAGAGTTCAATTTTAAACCCTTGCTTTCACTAATATTATATACGATTATATTTTTCATCCTCAGGAAAAGCGATAATAGCACAAATAATTACAAATATTGTGATTACCCCCATCATAGGATCTGCCGTATCATTTGGTAAAAATGTAAGGATCAACGATGATACGATGCCACTACCATATTGCATGGCACCTAGGAGTGCTGCCCCAGAACCTGCCATTCTACCTGCTCTATCTAATGCTAAGGCATTTGTTACAGCCGCAATAATGCCGTTCATAGAGAAGAATAAGAAACAGCCAATAACGATTAACCACAGGGAATGATAGCCTATGATTATCAACCCCATTACAACAGATACACAAATAGCAGCAAATAAGGTGGCAAATCTCAATAATCTATCGAGACGTATAGCACTTACAATGCGTCGATTGATGGCGCTTAATAACATGACGCCAATAATATTAACAGAAAAGAGATAACCAAAGTACTCTTTTGGTACCTCATAGACATCAATATATACATAAGGCGAACCTGTTAAAAACGCATAGATAGCAATATAAAAAGAGCTAACACATAGCGTATATTTCATAAAACCTTTGTTACGTAATAAAATCCAATAATTATTATAGGTATGACCTATCGACTTTTTACTACGCTTCTCTAACGGATGTGTTTCTGGAAGTACTAATACGGCAACGAGCATCAGAATACCGATAGCAACTAATAACCAAAAGATTGAATGCCAAGTATACCACACGAGTAGATGCCCTGCTAGCATCGGCCCTGCAATAGGCGCTATGGCCATAACAATAGCTAAGGTAGATAACATTTTAGCAGCTTCAGTTCGCCCATATAAGTCGCGAATCATAGCCCGTGATAACATAGGTCCTACGCAAGCACCAAATGCTTGGAACACGCGCCAAGCCAGCAACTCCATCATGGATGAACTCAATGCACACCCCACAGAACCAATGATAAATAAAACTACCCCCATAATCAGTGGCTTCTTACGTCCAATTTTATCGCTAACGGCGCCCCAGAAAAGTTGAGCTAGCGCAAAACCTATTAAGAAACCAGTCAACGTTAACTCCGCATCACCATTAAGATCTCGCCCCATCTCAGGCATGGCAGGTAAATAAATATCCGTCGACAATGACGTAAACGCCATTAATGCACTTAATATAGAAGTAAAAAGCCATCCTTTATTGCTAATCGTCAGCATACAGTCACCACTTCCATATTCAACTATATGAGCTTTCATATAAACCGAACTATATTAAATATATATACATTATATCAAAAATATACATAAGGATATATAAACTTCTAATATAATTTCAACAAAAAAGCGTAGTAAAATACTACGCAGATTTTTGATTATTTAAGTAAAGATAAAAGCCTAACGCAATAGAGTATACAAAATACTCGCACGCTAGGCAATCCTCTTAAAACTGTTTATAAGATGAGCCTAACGCTACCATACGTTGATGGCTCGCCTTTTTATTTATTATACAACACAAACAGAACTTCTTAAAGAAATTATATGATAAATGGCTCATTGTCATTAACAACATACACATTTCTATGGGGTGCTAATTCCTCTAATCTCTCGGGATTATCAGTATGAACCGGAATAATAGCATCCGGATTAACTAGTTCTATAAACTTAATCAAATCATCCTTAGACACATGACCACTGGCATGACATATATAGGTTGGGTAGGTTTCTAACAAAGCTTTCAATGCTAGGTTTTCTTCAATATATCCGGTCCACATGGAATATATGATACGCACATCATCTTTAGGGAGCGCTTTAATTTGAGAAATAAAATTTTCTGTTCCTCTTACTAAGGAAACAAACCCATGATCCATATAATATTTAGGATACGGTCCTTTATTAAGAACTAGTGGTCTATCATGTCTACGATACAAAGAGCTTTCATAATATACATTATTTATGACAGTATCTAATATTCTTTTCTGATAAGCATCACAAATTAAGACTTTATCAGACGGCATATTCTGCCATATTCCCATAATACGGTCAATATTTGTAGAGGAACACATAACAAAAACATATTTCCCATCTTGAATATATGAAGAAATATCATCTAATACTGCTAATTCAGATATACAATCCTCTGTTGCTCTAGATAATGATGTACCCTCTGTAATCAATACATCAATTTCACCTATATAAGTCTTAACTAACTTCTCTAATACATGATGGCGTAACCCATGCATCCGGAAATCACCTGTATATAAGACACGTTTACCTTCTGCTTCAATGACAAACATATAACTATCCGCAGCACTATGATCAATAACTAAAGGTCTGATATGTATATCACCAATAGAAAAGGCTTCTCCGCCCCGAAATGTATTAGCACCTAATAAGCGCAAATATAAGTCTCTATCTTGATGTTCAGCACCTATTAGCGCGATTTCCTTACTTAATTCACCCATATATATAGGAATTTCTGATAGTGCAGAAGTTAGTTGGCCTAAGTGATCCATATGATAATGAGAAATCACAATACCATCACAGTTAGGTATCCCTTTCGTAACCCCATCAATATCTAGTTTATTAGGTGTGTACATTTCATCTAACGTTAATTCGTTACCAAAATCTAATATAATACGAGTAGATTCTGTACTAATTTCTATAGCACTACCACCAATTTGATGAGTACCACGATGGATAATTATATTCATACTTACCTTTTACTAGGAATAGTTAGTAATGTCTCTGCTCGATATAATCGATCTAATTTTCTAGACCAACCTTTTATATTAGTTGGATAAGAAACTTTACTATCTGTATCAGCACGTAATACAACAAATCGAATTTGTTTTAAATTAGGCTCTTGTGCCAAGATTTCTTCACATAAAGTTCGTAACGCCTTACGTTTACTAGAATCAATCAGTTCTTTACACTCTTTATGCTGCTGAGACTCAACAGTATTAGATGGATAATTAGCTTCATTTACTTTTTTTGGAACAATACGAAGCATCAAATTAGTCTCTGCTCCACCATCATCGGCTTTACAAGATTTTTCATCAAATAAAATTACTAATTCTGCTTTATCAGTATGCTTATATTTAGGTAATTCCTTTAGGTTCTTTATCCCACCGTGACCAACATCAGACTTAATCTGATTTAAATCCAGCAATTTATAATATGTATAAGCTTCTAAAATACAGCGTAATAAAGTTTCATCACTACCAGACGGACGATATTTCAATTCAATAACAGAATAACATTTATCATCAGTGTTATAACCTAATAAATCTATTTTCCCATAAGAATCATCTTGTGTCTCTTTTAATGGTGTTTGGTAATCAAAAATATACCCTAATCCAGCAACTTCACGTTGATAAAACAATAACTTCGCTAAAATTTCCTCTTTTCTATTTGTTCCTTGTAACTTTTCCATCTCTACTTTTTCAGAAGGAGTATGAGCTGTATCAAAGTGATTTGGTCGTACCGGAGCTAATTCTTTCCAAGATTGTAAAAGATTTTTTGATAAAAGAGTACTAGAAATAACTTCACTATAACGATTCTTATCCTCTTGAATCGCGCCTTTTACATAGCCTTTGTAATTTACAATAGGCGCCTTATAAAAGTTTGCTGCAAATCTTTTTACTTCAATATAGTTATCTTCTTGCTTTACCTTTTTAGTTTTTTCATTATTGTTCTTTTTATCAGTTTTATTTTGACTAAAAATAGTTTCCAACTCATTAAATTTAACTTCTCGATCAATAGCTTTACAAATTAATTCATATGCTTCTTTACAGTCCAACATTATGAATCCTCCCTAATAACAATTTACTCCACTACCTGTCTCTTATACACATCTCCGAGCCCACGAGACCAGAGAGGATCTCGTATGCCGTCTTCTGCTTGAAAAAA
>OKVW01000726.1_pt1 | contig 17246 bp, 18 predicted proteins | sample 1606991 | NCBI WGS metagenome assembly OKVW01 (sample SAMN03281021, study PRJEB24777) | human gut metagenome | isolation source: fecal sample PR177 from 1 month old male Malay infant, vaginal delivered...
TCAGGATCATGGCTGTTGCCAACAGGAAAGCCAGCAATCTCTTCGGAGCACTGTTTTTCTTTAGAAGCCTCCTGGATGTCTTTCTTTCCATACCGTTTCTCCTCTCACTTTTTGTTACTACTCTGATGATTTTAATATGCTAGATATACTATAGCAAAAAGGGGTTACAATCTGGTTACATTTTCTAGTATTTTCTAAATTTAATTTGAAGATTTTTGTAATTTATCGTAAGGAATAAAAAAAATAGGTCTACAATTGCCTTACAGCCGTTAATAAGCCGTAAAAACACTTGCAGACCTTTTTTGCTAAGTCTTCCTTATATAATGCGATTCGTTCAGCGCACCACTTTGCTGGGGATCGCGTGCCGCATAGACCGTAATACCCGGTCATTGGGTTCAAATATCACCTTCATACACTCCGGACCCCTCTGGTAGATCAGTGCGTATGTTTTCACCCCTGCCTGTCTTGACGAACAATCTGTAACCTTCATTCCGCCCTTCTCATAGTCCTTCAGCACATAGGAATCTGAAGGGGCCACAATCTGAATCTCCTCTTTTTTACATTCCAGCAGTTTCTTCCGTCTGGAACGGGCCAGAATCCGGTCAATGGAGAGATCGCCCTCCACAAACAGATATTCATACTCCACATTCAGATTGATGAATACGAAGTAGGTAGCCGCCCCCGCCAGGGCCAGCACGATGACTCCCACCAGGGTGTTCAGTGCCAGGTAAGCGGAAATGATACAGAGTATCACCATAAGAACTTTCACAGGAATGGCATAGGGCGGATCTTTCCGCTTAACCAGCCATTCTGCATATGCATCTTCATTCATGTGCCTTCTCCTGTTCTTTCGTGTAATGCAGCTTTAAATAGACCAAAAAGCGGCCCGGTAGAGCCAATCTGCTCCCGGGCCGCTGTCCATGCATGGTGTTGTTAAACTTACGAATTAGTACATTCCGCCCATGTCCGGTGCGCCTACGGGTGCAGGAGCTGCTTCTTTAATATTAGCAACTACGGACTCAGTTGTCAACAGGGTGGATGCAACACTGGTTGCGTTCTGCAGCGCGCTTCTGGTAACCTTGGCAGGATCCAGAATGCCTGCTTCGATCATATCTACATACTCTTCTTTGTATGCGTCAAATCCGGTGCCTGCTGGAGATTCTTTCACTTTGTTGACAATTACGGAACCTTCCAGGCCTGCGTTTGCTGCGATGAAGAACAGAGGAGACTCCAGAGCCTTAAGGATCAGGCGTGCGCCGGTCTTCTCATCGCCTTCCAGGGTCTCAATAACCTTGGATACATGGCCTGCCGCGTGGATATAAGCGGAGCCGCCGCCTGCGATAATGCCCTCTTCCACAGCTGCTCTGGTGGCGTTCAGCGCGTCCTCCATGCGGAGCTTGGCTTCCTTCATCTCGGTCTCAGTAGCTGCGCCAACGCGGATTACAGCAACTCCGCCTGCCAGTTTGGCCAGACGCTCCTGTAATTTCTCGCGGTCGAAATCAGAGGTGGTCTCCTCGATCTGCTTGCGGATCTGGGCAACTCTGTTGGAAATGTCTTCCTTCGCGCCGCAGCCGTCAACGATGATAGTGTTCTCCTTCTGTACTTTAACGGATTTTGCACGGCCTAACAGATCCATGGTGGCATCCTTTAATTCCAGGCCAACTTCCTCGGAGATAACTTTACCGCCGGTCAGGATTGCGATATCCTGCAGCATTTCTTTTCTTCTGTCGCCGTAGCCGGGAGCCTTCACAGCTACTACGTTGAATGTGCCTCTCAGTTTGTTGACGATCAGGGTGGTCAGCGCCTCGCCTTCCACATCCTCAGCAACGATCAGCAGTCTTGCGCCGGTCTTAACAACCTGCTCTAAGATGGGCAGGATCTCCTGAATATTGGCAATCTTCTTGTCAGTGATCAGGATATAGGGATCATCCAGATTGGCTTCCATCTTATCCATGTCGGTGCACATGTAAGCGGAAACATATCCTCTGTCGAACTGCATTCCTTCTACCAGATCCAGCTCGGTCTTCATGGTCTTGGATTCTTCGATGGTGATAACGCCGTCCTTGGAAACCTTCTCCATAGCGTCAGCAACCATTGTGCCTACCTCGTCATCGGAGGCAGAGATAGCTGCTACTCTGGCGATCTGAGCCTTGCCGCTGATGGGCTTGCTCATCTCCTGGATGGCCTCAACAGCTGCGTCTGTAGCCTTCTTCATGCCCTTTCTCAGTCCGATTGGGTTGGCGCCTGCCGCCAGGTTCTTCATTCCGCCGTTTACCATGGCCTGAGCCAGAACGGTTGCTGTGGTGGTTCCGTCTCCGGCCACATCGTTGGTCTTGGAAGCAACTTCCCTGATCAGCTGTGCGCCCATGTTCTCGAATGCGTCTTCCAGCTCGATCTCCTTAGCGATGGTTACACCGTCGTTGGTGATTAAGGGAGCGCCGAAGGACTTATCCAGAACTACGTTGCGTCCTTTCGGTCCTAATGTAACACGTACGGTATCTGCTAACTGATTAACGCCGGCCTCCAGGGCTTTGCGGGCTTCTACGCCATATTTAATCTTTTTTGCCATGATTCATCAACCTCCAATTTTTATGCTCTATAGAATTTTATGATGTATTGCGGATTATTCAACAACAGCCAGAATGTCGCTCTGTTTAACAATTACGTACTTCTCGTCCTCGATCTCAACCTCTGTGCCGGAGTATTTGGAATAAATAACTTTGTCGCCGGTCTTAACCTGCATGGTCACTTCCTTGCCTTCGATCACTCCGCCCGGACCCACTGCGATAACCTCTGCCTGCTGTGGCTTTTCCTTGGCTGCGCCCGGAAGCACGATGCCGGATTTAGTGGTCTCTTCTGCAACTAACTGCTTTAATACTACCTTGTCAAACAATGGTACTAACTTCATGTCAATTCCTCCTTGCAATCTGTTCTGCTTTCTTTATCTTTTCTCGGGTTTGTAGCCCTTGACTTACTCACAACATAAGTTATAACACCAGTTATTAGCACTGTCAAGAGTTGAGTGCTAATTTCTTTGAATTTTATTTTTTTTTTACAATTTCCTGCAATTCCCTTCCTTTTTTTTGGCTTTCGTATTACAATAATACTATTATGAATAAGCCATCAGTAAATAAGCATACTATATCACAACATCGAAAGGGGTTTTCAATATGGCAAAGAAGGGATTCGGTAAAGTTATTGCATTTGCTGCTGTAACCGGCGCCGTAGCAGCCGGTGTCTCCTATGCCCTCCGTTACAAGACATTTCACAGTGAACTGGAGAAGGATTTCCGGGAGTTTGAGGACGGGGACGAGGAGTTTGATGAGGAGAACGAGGGTCACACCGTGGACCCGCGCAGGACAGACCGCAACTACATCTCTCTTCACGCCAGCAAGGATGAGTTCAAGCTGGCTGCCAAGGATATGGCGGAGGCCACCAAGAATGTGTTAAAGGATGCCAGCGTGATTCTGACCGACACTGCCCATGAGGCGGTATCCGCGGCCGTTGACACCGCCAACATCGCCATCAGCGCAGTAAAGACCAAGCGCGCCGAGTACAGCGAGGCACGGGAGGATGAGGACGAAGAGGATGATCTGTACGAGGATGAGGGCTTCCTGGACGAAGATTACGTGGATGAGGACGATCTCTACGATTACGCCCGCACCGAGCCGGTCAGCGTTCCGGTCTGGAAGCAGCCCATGGCTGAAGATCCGGCTGATGTCTCAGGCGCTGAGCCTTCTCCGGCTGCCGCCGAAACAGAGGCCGCACAGGACAGCAAGGTGACTGCCACCATCGAGGAAGATACACTGTAATACACCACAGGATACATGGCCGTCAGGCCCGGGGAACCGGCGTCTGACGGCTTTTTTACCGTATCTCCCATACCAGCAGGTTCACCCACCGCGCCTCGGCAGCCTCCCCCGGCGTCAGTACGTAAGCCCGGGCAGTGTCATTCTGGGCTGCCAGCTGGTACTTATCCTCGCCCGGCACCGGTTTCCACCGTCCATCCAGCTGGGTAACGCCGTTTACCACATCCATTTTCCAGATCCCGGCCTCCCCATTCTGGTTGGAGATGGAGTAAATGATTTCGCCGTTCATCTGATCCTTCACGAACCGGCCTTCTTTTTTTACCTCCCATGCCTCGCCCTCCGGCGCGCCGTCAAAGTAGCGGTAGCCCAGGATTCCGGGGCCTTCCAGATATCCGTCTGCCCACAATCCCTCAGCGAAATCGTAGCGCGGCATGTCAAGCTCCACGGCCTGCAGTGCCGTGCACCTTCCGTGGGGCCTGCCACCGCGGAATTCTCCGTAGAAACAGGTTCCGCCGGCAGTGAGCACCAGCCCCACGCCTTCCAGCTCCTGACTCAGGCCACCCTCAGCGTACAGGTATCTGCCGCTGCCCATTGTCTCATAGAATATCTGCCGGAACATATCCTCATCATCCAACAGTATGCGGGCCGCCTTCACTTTATCACCAGCTTTCATGGCCTCTGCCAGCCGGTTCATTAAGGCCTCCTGGTCCGCCATCAGCTGCGGTCCCTCCGGCACCACGTCCTCCGCCTGTGAGGGGCTGGCCTCAGAGGCAGTCTGGGCCGGGACTCCCCGGCCCATTTCCCCCGGGCCGGCCTGGTCGGGGACGGCCCGGCGGTTGGCCCCTGAACTGAGGGCCAGCAACAGCAGCGCAGCGACAACCACACCTGCAATCATCCATTCTTTCCGATTCATCTATGAAATTCCTTTCTGTCTCGATGATAAGTACGCTATTAATCCCAGGTCTCGTTTAAAAGCTCCGTCCCCTGCCTGATCTCCTGCTCCGACAGGTTAGCATATCCCAGCAGCACAGTGGAGGGCTCATGCTCTCCCGGAGGGCCGATATAGCTGGCGGACATTCCGTAGACTTTCACACCGGCGGCGGCCGCCGCCTTCACCAGCTCCGCCTCGCCGGCATTTCCACGGTGGGTCAGGAGCACGTGAAGGCCTGCGAACTCGCCCCGGATCTCGAACCGGTCCTCCAGGGCCTTCAGCCCGGCCATCAGGGCATCGTGTTTGGACTTGTACACTGCGCGCATCCTGTTGAGATGGCGCTCGTAGTGGCCCTGGGTGATAAACTGATAGAGGATATTCTGGTCGATCCTGGAGACTGTGGAGGCGTAGAATCCGGCCTTCTCCCTGTACACCGGCACCATGGATGCCGGAAGTACCAGAAATCCCACACGGATTGCGGGGGCAATGGATTTTGAGAAGGTTCCGATATAGATCACCCGGCCGCCCCGGTCCATGCCCTGAAGGGCGGGTATGGGCTTGCCCTTGTAGCGGAATTCACTGTCATAGTCGTCCTCAATCAGGTACCGCCCTTGTCTGCTGTAGGCCCATGCCAGCAGCTCCTGCCTGCGTTTCACGGGCATCACAATCCCCGTGGGATATTGGTGGGACGGCATAATATAGGCCACATCCGCCCCGGAGCCGGCCAGCTGCTCCACATTCATGCCGTAGCGGTCCATCTCCACAGGCGCAACGGGATAACCCACGCCGCTGAACACGCGGTACGCCTGCTTGTAGGTGGGGTTCTCCATGGCAATCTTGTGATTCATTCCCAGAATCTGGGATAAAAGCAGCCACAGGTATTCACTGCCCGCGCCGATGATGATCTGCTCAGGGGTCACGTTAACGCCTCTGGCGGAGTGGAGGTAACTTCCTATGGCCGCCCTGAGGGAATACTCGCCCTGGGGATCGCCTCCGGCGAACATCTCCTTGTTGTCATCCACCAGGGTATTTTTACTGATTTTGCGCCAGGTATTGAAGGGGAAGCTGTCCAGGTCAATGCCCCTGGGTGAGAAATCCACCTGGTAATTGCCGGTATCAGCAGGCATTTCCCGGACAAATCCCCCTTCCGGGTGCCGCTTTACCTCCAGCTTTACCTCCACCAGCTCCTCGATCCCTGCCACATAATAGCCTTTACAGGGCACTGCCTCAATGTACCCCTCTGACAGCAGCTGGTCGTAGGCCATCTGGGTGGTGCTGCGGCTGACCTTCAGATTGTCCGCCAGAACCCGTGTGGAGGGCAGGCGGCTCCCGGCCTCCATGCGGCTGCCCCGGATTTCAGCCTTTAAATACTGGTATATTTGTTCATAGAGCGGATATCCGCTCTGATTGTCCAAGGGCACCATCAGTTCCATGTAAAGGCCTCCTTTCAGTATTGCCGTACAAAAACGGCGGAATCCTGCGCCTGTCAAGCGAAGATTCCGCCGGTGTTATCCTTAGCCTCGTCCTATTTAGGGAGCTTGAAAGAGCTCTTCAAGGACACGATGCGGTTGAATACCGGATTGTCCGGTGTGCTGTCCTTGCAGTCCGCACAGAAGTAGCCGTTGCGCATAAACTGGAAGCTGTCATATGCCTGGGCTTTGGCCAGCTCCGGCTCCACGTAACAGTCCTTCAGCACAATCAGGGAGTTGGGATTTAAGTTCAGGCTTCCGTCCTCATTTAACTTACCCTTCTCCTCATCCACGATGTTCTCGTACAGGCGGCACTCCACCTGTTTTGCGGTGGGCACGGCCACCCAGTGGATGGTTCCCTTTACCTTGCGGCCCTCAAAGCCGGAACCGCTCTTGGTCTCCGGGTCATAGGTACCGTGCACTACGGTCACATTGCCATCGGCGTCTTTCTCGCAGCCGGTGCATGTTACGAAGTAAGCGCCCATGAGACGGACCTCGTTGCCCGGGAACATGCGGAAATATTTCCTGGGAGGCTCCTCCATGAAGTCCTCGCGCTCGATATAAACCTCGCGGCCAAAGGGCACCATGCGGCTGCCCAGCTCCGGGTTCTCCAGGTTGTTGGGGATCTCCAGCTCCTCGATCTGGCCCTCGGGATAGTTGTCGATCACCAGCTTCACTGGGTTTAACACTGCCATCAGGCGTGATTTCTTAAGCTTTAGGTCCTCGCGGATGCAGTATTCCAGCATGGCGTAATCCACAGAGCTGTTGGCCTTGGACACGCCCACCATCTCCACAAACATCTTGATGGCCTCAGGGGTGTAGCCTCTCCTTCTCAGCGCTGCGATGGATACCAGGCGGGGATCATCCCAGCCGTCCACGATATTGTCCTCCACCAGCTTCTTGATGTAACGCTTGCCGGTGATCACATTGGTCAGGTACAGCTTGGCAAATTCGATCTGGCGGGGCGGATTCTCAAATTCGCACTCCCTCACAACCCAGTCGTACAGCGGTCTGTGATCCTCGAATTCCAGGGTGCAGATGGAATGGGTAATATTCTCAATCGCATCCTCAATGGGATGGGCGTAATCGTACATGGGATAAATGCACCACTTGTCCCCTGTGTTGTGGTGGGACATGCGGGCCACTCTGTAGATCACCGGGTCTCTCATGTTGATGTTGGGGGAGGCCATATCGATCTTGGCGCGGAGCACTCTCCCGCCATCCTGGCATTTGCCGTCCTTCATCTCCTCAAAGAGCTGCAGATTCTCCTCAACACTGCGGTTCCTGTAGGGGCTCTCCTTGCCCGGGTTGTTGAAATCTCCGCGGTATTCCCGGATCTGCTCCGCGCTCAGGTCGCAGACAAAAGCCTTGCCCTTCTTAATTAAGAACACAGCGCACTCATACATCTGATCAAAATAGTTGGACGCGAAAAACAGCCTGTCCTCAAAATCAGCCCCCAGCCACTTCACGTCCGCCATGATGGACTCCACGAACTCCGTCTTTTCCTTAGTGGGGTTGGTGTCGTCAAAGCGCAGGTTGAAATTGCCGTTGTACTTCTGCGCCAGGCCATAGTTCAGCAGAATGGACTTGGCATGTCCTATATGCAAATAACCGTTAGGCTCCGGTGGAAAGCGGGTCTGGACATGGTTGTACACTCCCTCCGCCAGGTCCTTCTCGATCTCCTGTTCAATGAAATTCCTGGAGACTACTTCCTTTTCCGCCGTTTCCATTACGGTATCTTTCTCACCCATAAACTGTTCCTCCGTCGTCAGCCGCGCCTTCCGGGCGGGCATATAATAAGTTATCATAACACATTTCTCTCATATGGAAAAGGGGGAAACATCCACAATTTTCATGAAACGCCAATTTAACTGTCCATTTCACAGCATTTCCCCTATGGAATTATATCCCATTCTCTGCTATACTATATCCTAAAACAGATTCAGAACCAGAAATCAAGGAGAGATTATGAAAAAAGCAGCTAAATTCGCACTTGTTAAAAGCGTGCCCATCATGCTTGGCTATGTCTTTCTGGGCATCGCCTTCGGCCTGGTACTGCAGAAGTCCGGCCTGAGCCCCATATGGGCTTTCCTCATCAGCGCCTTTGTATACGCCGGGTCCATGCAGTTTGCCCTGGTGGGAATTCTCACCGGCGGTTTAAGCTACATAACAACAGCCATTATGACGCTGCTGATCAACAGCCGCCATGCATTTTATGGGCTTACCTTCATCGAGCGGTTCAAGGAGCTTAAAAAGACCGGTCCCTATATGGTATTCTCCCTGACCGACGAGACCTATTCCCTGCTGTGCTCCATGGCAAGGCCGGCCGATTTTACGGACAAGGAGTGGGATGCGGCGACCTTCTTTGTATCCCTCTTCGACCAGTGCTACTGGGTGGCCGGATCTGTGCTGGGCGCGTTCATGGGCCAGCTGATTACCTTCGACTCCACGGGCATTGATTTTGCTATGACCGCCCTGTTTGTGGTCATCTGCGTGGACCAATGGAAAAGCGCCAGGACCCACATCCCGGCCCTGGCAGGTTTCGCCTGCGGATTCTTCTTCCTGGCACTGATCCGCTCCTCCAACTTTATCCTGCCGGCCCTGGCCGCCGCAGTCGGCGTGCTGCTGCTCATGCGCAAAACCGTTGAGAAGAAAATGGAGGAGGAATAATGATGTCTGAAAAATATGTGCTGATCACTGTCATTATCTGCGCCCTCTGCACCCAGGCCACCCGCTGGCTCCCCTTTCTCCTGTTCGGCGGTAAGAAGGAGGTGCCGAAAATCGTCCGCTATCTGGGCGCGATCCTGCCTGCCGCCATCATGGCAGTGCTGGTGGTATACTGCTTAAAGGGCATCACCCCCCTGGCTTACCCCTACGGCCTGCCGGAGCTGGCCAGCGTGGCAGTTGTAGTGGGACTTCACCTTTGGAAAGGCAATACCCTTGTAAGCATTGCACTGGGAACCGTCTGCTATATGGTGCTGGTGCAGCTGGTATTCTAAAGCGTGTTAATAGGATTCCGCAGTCATATTCAGTTCATTATCGGCGTCCAGCCAGTCCTGCTCCATACGGATCGTCAGGCTGCGCTGGACTCCTTTTATTTTCATGGAGATGCGCAGGGGCATGCCGTTCTCCGGCGTTTTTGATGTGCCGTAGAGGGCCGCTTTGTCCAATGCCCTGGGCGGCGAGAAATAAAAGCGGCTGTTCTCCTCCGTTTCACTGAATACCAGGTAATACTGGTTTTCATTGCTCACCCGCTCATAGCTGACCCTGACCCTGGCCTCGTCCCTCTGCCCAAAGAGTTCACTGGGAAATGCTTCTGCTCCCAGGAAATGAAGGAGCACGCCGGTGTCTGTGGAGGCAAAGAAGCTGCTGCCCACAGCCTGCAGACCGGCCTTCATCTGTTCCAGCAGCAGTTCTGCTCCTGGGTCAATCCCCCATAACACCAGGAAATGACCCAGATCGCCGTCATCCCCTATCGCTGTTCTGAAGTCTGCAAGGAACTCGCTTACTCCCCCCACCTTCAGCATGACATAGGGCAGATAATCCTGCTCCAGCGCATCAATCTGCAGCCTGAGCCCGTCCACAACCGCGTTGTTCCGGTAGGAAACCGTCCTGATGCCATGGGCGTATGACAGCCGCTCCGCCGGCTCGGAGAACCCTCTGGCTGAGAAGAACGCCCCCAGCTCCATCCTGCGCCCACTCACCATCTGCTCCGTGAGGGAATCGTCCACGAAATAATTCTCCTGTATATCCTTCATGGCGCCTATAAAGTTGCGGATCAGGTCCTTGGAGACCTCTGTCTTAAGGTATTTGGCCTCCCCCAGCAGGCGGACCGGGTATAAAAAGGGCACGCTGCCCGGATAGTCGAAGGGCAGATCGATCTGATGCCAGTCCCCTCTCCCCTTAATCTCCACAAAATGCCTGCGCAGCATCCTCACCCGGCCTTCATTGGCCGGACCTGGGCGCACCATGTCAAATCCGCTTTTTTCCAGCAGAATCCGAAGCACTGCCTCAAACAGCCAGCCCCGGATCTGCCCTCTCTTTACATTATTTTCTCCATGCATAGAAAGTACCCCCGTCCTTTTATCAAACGTCACTTCTATGCTTATTTTATCATGGGTTTTTCCCGTTCACAACTGTTGGTTTTCTTAAATTTATCAGGGCATCACAGGCTTTTTCTCAGGATCTACAGGGCAGACGTAGACACCGCCTGTGCGCTCCTTAAGTTCCCTTCTGGCCTCCGCAACCACCTCCGGCCGTTCAAATGCCATCACGGTGGCCAAGGCCATGGTCTTGGCCGCGCAGACAAGAGCCTTGTGGGTGATGGTGGAGGCCACCTGGGAAGTCACCTGCCAGGAATGCCCCGGCGTTCCGTTGGCATAGCAGGTCACCCAGAGCTGTCCTGTGGGCGTCACGTAGCTCACATCCCCCACATCAGTGGAGCCGGGCATGTATTGATCAATCCGGAAATAAGGTCCAATATCCTTTACCAAGGGTGTATTCCTGTATTTCTCCCCGTCCGGATAGGACAGATTGATCCGCCTCATGCCTGCTCCCCGCTCCTGTTCAGACAGCTGGTCCCAGAACGCCTGGGCAAGCGCCTCGTCCTGCTGATCGAACTGAGGCGGCCCCGCCAGATTGAAGGCTTCCACAAAGAGGCGGCTCACGGCATCATTTGCCATGAAATCGCTCATGCCCGCGGTCACATTGATCTCGCACTCTGTGCCGGTCATCAGGGCAGCCCCTCTGGCCACATCCTTCACCCGCTCCAGCACCTGGGCCGCAAGGGCCATCTTGGGGGCCCGGATGAAATACTTTAAGCTGGCCTCGGCGTGAACCACATTGGGCGCTTTCTCCCCTGCATTCTGGTAGGCATAGTGCATACGCACCTCTGTGGGCACATGCTCTCTCAGGTAGTTCGCCCCCACATTCATCAGCTCGCAGGCATCCAGGGCGCTCCGCCCCAGATGGGGAGCCGCCGCCGCGTGGGCGCTCCGCCCGTGAAATGAAAAGTAGACACAGATGTTGGCGTTGGAGCTGTAGCCCTGGACGGAATTACAGTTTCCCGGATGCCAGGTAAAGCAGGCGTCCACGTCTTTAAAGAATCCGTCCCTGGCAAGAAACATTTTTGCCCAGCCGGCCTCCTCGCCGGGACAGCCAAACACCTTCACCGTCCCGGAACAGGGATTCTCCCTCAGGTAATCCTTCACCGCCACCGCGGCCTCCACCACGCCGGCTCCCAGCGCATTGTGGCCGCAGCCATGGCCCGGGCCTCCCTCTGTCAGGGGCTTTCTGCTGGTGCTTGACGCCTCCTGGCTCAGGCCGGGCAGGGCGTCATATTCCGCCAGCAGGCCGATCACCGGCTTTCCGCTGCCGTAGGTGCCTATAAATGCCGTCTCGATGCCATCCACACCTCGCTCCACCTGGAACTCTTCCCGCTCCAGCGCTTCAATCAGCAGTGCCGCGGACTTGTACTCCGCCAGCCCCAGCTCAGGTACTGCCCAGACTGCATCGCTGAGGGCTGTATATTGGTCTTTCTTCTCTTCCACCAGCTCCAGAATCCGGGCGGTGCGCATTTTCTCATCCATTTTTATTCTCCTATTCAATCCAGCCTTTTTTGTTCATTATCCGTGCCAGTGCAATGGTTCCAAACACACAGATTAACATGGGCGCGTAACCTCCGCCCAGGGGCAGTACACTGAATACCCCATTGACCTGGGCCAGGCGTACCGCTGCCGCCAGCCCCACTGCCACCGCGCCCAGCTTCGGGCGGTTTAACAGCTGCTGGGCCAGCAAGGCCCCGAAAAGGGCCGGCAGCAGCATGGGGAGGGCCGCCACAACCGGTTCCGGCAGAACGCTCAGAATCCATTTCCCCATAAAAATCATCACCGTCATCACCAGAATACTGATAAACATGGAAGTGGCCACGCCTATGCAGGACATGATCCCGCCTTCCGGCGTCCCCTGCTCCACGCCGGCTCCGTCCTGGGCCATCAGCGCCGCGGGCACACGGATCTGCTTGGAATTACCGGAAATGCAGATCAGGTACAGGCCCGGCGTCCCCAGTATGGGGAATACGGAGAGGGGCTCCGACAGGTATACGGCAAAGCTGGCGGATAGAATGGCGATGATCCCGTTTACGGTGGGTTCCAGCGGCATTTTCGCCCCATAGACGATCATCAGGGCGATGGTGGGAAGATAGATCAGGGGCAGCAGAATCCAGCAGGCGGCTTTGCCCCATTTTACAATGTACGGCATATAACTGTTATTATAAAGATCAGACCGGTCCATACGTATTCCTCCTCTATTTGGCCGCCATGCTGGCCGCCATTCCTGCGATCATTGCAATGGACAGCGCCCAGTCCTTCAGCCAGCGGATTTTAAACCGTCTGGCCGCCAGCTGCAGCCCGGCCATCACCAGACCTGCGCTCACCGCGGCCCAGGTTCCCGGCCCATAGGGAGTGGCCCGCTCCATCACCAGATTGCTGTAGCAGCCCAGCACGCAGCAGGCCCCCACAATGGGGATCATGGCCTTGCTGCCCCCGGCCATAAAACGGTTGACCTGGTCCATCTTGTCGCTGAACAGGGCGCCGAAGAGAATCCAGCCCAGGCAGCCGGTGGTCATCACCACAGTGGCCACGCAGAGGTAGTCAATGGTCATCTGCTGGGTCCCCACCTGAATGTTCATTGCATCCGCCGCAAAGGAGGCCCCCATAATCTCATATCCAACCCCGCCGATCACATTGATCCGCAGCCAGGCCACAGGGCTTCCCGTGATCACCATCAGGGACAGCATGGAGGAGAGCATCACCAGGCACGGGCCCACGGAGGCGATGGAGGCCCCCTTGATGCCCTTTCGTATCTGCCCTCTGGTCAGTCCCATCTTTATCCCGTCTTTCAGGCTCCTCCTCAGAAATATTCCCGCCGCCGCGCAGACCCACAAAACCCCCGGCGCGCAGGCCAGCCACAGGACGATTCCATTGGCTATCTTACTGTATTCTTCCGTCACTTCCCGCTTCCCCCTTTAATTAAACTATATCTCCTGAAAATCTATCTCCGACTCCCGGATCACTGCCTCCGCCTTCTCCCGGCCGTACAGCTCACAATACTCCTCCAGCGCCTGGCACACGATCCGGTCCGAAGCCTCCTGCCCCAGCTTAATGGCGTAGCCGCGGCCCATGGCAGACACTGTGTGCCCGCAGTGGTACAGGAAGTCTTTCACCGCCGTCCGGCGTTTGGACGCCTTCAGCTGTCCCGCTGCCCTCAGCTCCTCCATACTCCCATAGCTTAACCCTTTCCACTCGAAGTCACACCCCTCGCCGCCCAGGGACTGGGCGCTGTGGATAATCAGTTCATTTTCCGGGTTAAATGCCTTGACCATGGTCTGATCCACATAGGTGCAGTAGATTTTCCCATATTTTCCCAGATCATATTGTTTCCAGGTTTCATTCCACACACAGTATGTACCGTTCATGCGGTAGTTGGGGGACAGCTGTATGGTCTCAACCGCCATCTGTTTCCGGTCATCCACCCACTCGGTGTATAGTCGGTATGTGGATAAGGTCAGGTCATAGCCATCCCTGGCGGCCCGCTTCGCCATCCGCATTCCCCGCTCCGCTGCGTAGAGCACAGTGGCCTCTGCGCTGGCTTCCATGCCCCTCTCCTGGTACAGCTGGTCCGCGGCCTTGGCCAGGAGCCCGTATATCACCGCGTGGTCATCAATATAAAACTGTTTTGCCGCTTCGCTGCGTTCGATCATAAATCCTCCTTCTCATCTACCGGCTGCTAAAGCCCAGCAGGATATTCATCAAAGGAATGGACAGCACCGCCACTCCGATGGTATTGGCAATTAGCAGGGGATGCCTGCTCTTGTCCGTCCCGCTGACCACCACCACGCGCACATACTGGCTCACAAGGCCGCCCATCAGCACCAGGGCCGGGAACATTGCCGTCACCTGCACATCGGTCAGCACACCCTGGGTATACAGGGCCACCGCTGTGGCCACGCCCCCGGGCTTGCTCATCAGCGCCGCCACCAGGGCAGTGATCGCCACTCCGGGCAGGGAGAAAATGCCCATCACCGGAGAGAATACCGTCTCCAGCAGCACCATGGCTCCGGATGCCTTCAGCATGTACATCAGGGCGTAAGCCAGTACCAATGCCGTCAGCATGGAACGGATACCCATGTTCCAGCCCTTAAACGCTCCCTCCATGAATATTTCCACAAATGATTTCTTTGCTGTGTTTTCAGCTTCCATTTTTATCCCTCCTGCGCGGTGTTTTATGTCTCACTATCAGACGTACAATATTCCCGCTGACAAACTTCATCAGCAGCAGAACTCCCATAATCGTCATGGGGGAAACCACCAGCATGGGGGCCATGGCCAGAAGTGTCACCGTAGCCACGATCATGCCTGAGGCGGCAAACTGGAAACCCACGAAAATGGTCCGCTCATCCTGGTCCAGATACCCTCGCTCATATAGATCAGCGGTCATTACCGCGCCGCCGTCGGAGCTGTTCAGGGAAGATACCAGGGTCAGGCCTGCCGCCCCGGGTATACCTAGAAGAGGCTTTAAAATAGGGGTAAACAATACCTTTGCCGCCAGCAGCGCCCTGTATTTTGTGGCCAGCTCCACAATCCCCATGGCCAGCATCAGCAGCGGCAGCTGGGCAAACGCCACCATAAATCCATCTTTGGCCCCCACGCCTCCCACTCCCTGGAAATTCCCCTCTGCTCCCTTGATGGTTCCAAATGCCCCCATCATGTTGTTAAAATCCAGGGCTTTTAAAATCGGTACATTCTGCAGCGCCCCGGAAAAAACCATGATAAACAGGACCAGGGCTACAAATCCGCCGATACCCGGTCTATCCCCATGGGCTCCGCTGGGTCCGGCCGCTTGTTTCTTCATTTCCACTGTACTTGATTCCTCCTTTGCTTTGGCCGGTTCACCGGCTGTTCTGTAAGGATCATACAGCAGATTGCAGGGCAGGGCTGTAAAGTTTTTCCCCTTTTTACAGGATTTCAAAAATCCCGCCGGACATTTTTGCCCGGCGGGTGTCTCACACAGCCTTGATCTGTTCCAGACGTTTCTTAAGGGCCGAGGGATAGAAATAGATATCTCTGCCGTCCAGCTCCAGAAGCTTCTGGTTCTGCAGCTCATTCATCACCTGTCCCACCCGCTCCCTTGTGGAGCCCACGATGCTTGCGATCTCCTGTCTGGAGAACACAATATTCACCGGAATCTCATACTCCGTAGTCTCCTCCTCATGGCCTGCCTCCAGAAGCAGCCGTAGAATCCGGCTTTCTATAGTCTGGGTGGACTGGTGGATCATCTGGGCAAATGCTGTCTTAATCTTGCGGGTCTGCATCTGGATCAGCGCTGTCAGCATCTCACTGTCCCACTGATATACCGTCTCCTTGGGCGCCACCGCCACAATTACTGAGGTGCGGCAGCGCAGCGTATGGTGTCCGGCATAGTCATTCAGCCCGGTCAGCCCCACCAGCACGCCGCGCTGGCTGATGGATGTGATCTTCTGGCGCCCGCTGTCATTTTCAAAATAGGACTCCACCGTGCCTTTCAGCACCAGGTACAGCAGCTCCACCGCCTCCCCCTGATGATAGAGTATGTCCCCTTTTTTCAGGAAACGGATCTCCGCTGTCTGGAGAAATTTCTCTATAAACCGCTCATGGCCAAGGAGCCAGTCTGCCGTCATGTACGTAAACTGCCGGTCATCCATGGTATCTCACCTCCTGGCCTGTTGGCTTAAGCATGTCCATCTGGGACTGCGGCAGCTGGGACTGGGCGGTCAGCCGCCCGATGAGGTTGGTCACCTGGACTCTGGACAGCCCCACCATGTCCGCCAGAAGCTGGTGGCTGACCCGTTTTAAACGGTATTCCCCCAAAAACGCGCCTGCTGCCTCCAGGTCCGCCAGGATTTTCATCAACTGCTCCTCCGTGGACAGAAAGACCTGGCCGCTGAGCTGGCGGTACACGCCCTGCATCTTATACGTCTGGCTCAGGGCAACCGGCAGCAGCATGTCCGGAGGCCAGGCCTTCACTGTCTGCCTGTGGATTCTGGCGGTCCGCACCCTGGTCAGGCAGCGCAGGTCCAACTGGCAGATGTCCTGATCCAGACATGAAATCCCCAGCAGGCTTATGCCGGTGTAGAGCACATTGATCTTCTTTCTGCCGTCCTCCAGAATGACGCTGTTCTCCACCACCCCGTCCAGAAGCAGGTATATACAGGCCGCCGGATCTCCCTGACGGCTCAGATAAGTACCTGGCGGCTGCTCCTTCACCGCCGCCTCACTGAGAAAGCGTTCCACAAATGCCTCCTGCCCCAGCAGCGTCCCATTGCACACATAGCTCCACTGATCATCCATATTCTGCCCTCCCCTGTCAGTCCCTTTGCCTGCCCTGATATCTCATTCCCTGGGCATTTATCGTTACCTTTCATCATACCTGGGCCTTATATTTTTTTCAACCTTTTCTTATGTGCCCCTGGCCTTGTCCCCGGCATTGGAAAAAGACTGGAGAAAATTGCGAAAACTTTTTTTGAAATGTTATTGACAAATCCTATTCCTCATGATAATATATACAAGGTTCGCGAGAGCGACCACAAAACAGAACATGCTGCTGTGGCTCAGTCGGTAGAGCGTCGCATTGGTAGTGCGGAGGTCACGGGTCCGATTCCCGTCAGCAGCTGGTTTAAACCCTTGAATTTTCAAGGGTTTTTTTGTTACCTCTATGCATTGCATACAACACAACTGGGTACTTGGTTACTATTGGGCTACTATTTTTTAAGGCAAAAAACAATCTAAAGGTGAAAAAATGATTCGATATGATAAGCTATGGGATACTATGGAGAAAAAGGGGATCACCCAGTATATGCTAGTTAAATATTATCACATAAGTAAGTCCTTACTCCACAGATTGAGAAATAATCAGAGTGTGAATATGAATTCCTTAGATAACTTATGTGGCATATTAAATTGTAATATAGAAAACATAGCAACACATTACAGCGGCGAGGAA
>OKVW01000727.1_pt1 | contig 17226 bp, 14 predicted proteins | sample 1606991 | NCBI WGS metagenome assembly OKVW01 (sample SAMN03281021, study PRJEB24777) | human gut metagenome | isolation source: fecal sample PR177 from 1 month old male Malay infant, vaginal delivered...
GAATAAATTAATAATTCTTTAAAAAAAGACATTATTTTATCTGCTCAGCCACAACTTCCAACGCTTTTTTCAATGCATCGTCAATTCCGGCCGGATTTTTGCCGCCTGCCTGGGCCATATTGGGCCTTCCGCCGCCGCCTCCGCCTACGAGTCCGGCGATGGCCTTGATCAGATTCCCGGCGTGCGCGCCCTGCTTCTGTGCACCGTCTGTGGCAGTGGCCATCAGATTGACCTTGCCGTCCAGCACAGAGGCGATTACAACCACGCCCTCGCCCAGTTTATCCTTCAGCTGGTCACCCAGGTTTCTAAGGCCGTTCATGTCCACGTCAGCCACTTTTGAAGCCAGAACCTTAAAGCCGCCGATCTCCTGGACCTGGCTCATCACATCCCCCAGGGAATCCTTGGCCAGCCTGCTCTTTAACTTCTCATTCTCTGCATTTAAGGACTTGATCTCATCCAGCATGGATTCGATTCTGCCCAGCAGGGACGCGGGTGTGGTCTTGGCGATCTTAGCTGCCTCCAGAAGCTCTGCTTCCACCTGTGCGTAGTGTTTCATCAGCCCGTCTGAGGTAAGGGCTTCAATACGCCTTACACCGGCTGCAATGCCGGTCTCAGAGAGGATCTTAAAGGAAGCGATGGTGCTGGTGTTGGCCACATGGGTGCCGCCGCACAGCTCTGTGGAGAAGTCACCCATGGACACCACGCGCACAGAATCGCCGTACTTCTCGCCAAACAGCGCCATGGCGCCGGACTTCTTCGCCTCCTCCAGGGTCATCACCCTGGTGACTACCGGCAGGGATTCCTGGATCTCGCGGTTCACCAGCTCCTCCACCTTCTGAATCTCCTCCGCCGTCATGGCTGAGAAGTGGGTAAAGTCAAAACGGAGCCGTCCTGAATCCACATAGGAGCCTGCCTGCTCCACGTGATCGCCCAGCACAGTGCGCAGAGCCTTCTGAAGCAGGTGGGTGGCGCTGTGGTTCTTGCAGATCAGGGCGCGGTTCTTCTCACATACGGAGAGGGTCACTGTCTCGCCGGTATGGATCATGCCTCTGGTCATAACGCCCACATGGCCCACCTTGCCGCCCTGGAGGTGAATGGTGTCCTCCACCCGGAACTCGCCTGCTGCGCCGGTGATCACGCCCACATCGCCCTGCTGGCCGCCCATGGTGCCGTAGAAGGGCGTCTGGCTGGTAATCACAGTGCCTTTCTGACCGTCTGTCAGGGCTTCCACAATCTCCTCCTCAGTGGTCAGCACCGTGATCTGTGAATCAGCGCTGAGCTTGTCGTAGCCGATGAATTCAGTGGTCACCGAGGGGTCGATGGACTGGTACACAGTCACGTCAGCGCCCATGTAGTTGGTGGTTTTCCTGGCCTTCCTGGCCTTCTCCTTCTGCTCCTTCATGGCTGCGGCGAATCCGTCCTCATCCACGCCGTAGCCCTTCTCCTCCAGGATCTCTTTCGTCAGATCCAGAGGGAAGCCGTAGGTATCGTACAATTTAAATGCGTTGGCTCCGGAAAGTGTGGCCTTCCCCTCCCCGCGCATCTCCTCTTCCATCTCGTTTAAAATCATCAGACCCTGGTCAATGGTCTTGTTGAACTTGTCCTCCTCCTCTGAGATCACGTTGAGGATCATGGACTGCTTCTCTTCCAGCTCCGGATAACCGTCCTTGGACAGGCCGATCACTGTGGTGGACAGTTCTGCAAGGAACTTGCCCTCAATACCCAGCTTTCTGCCATGAAGGGCAGCACGGCGCAGCAGACGGCGCAGCACATATCCCCTGCCCTCGTTGGAGGGCATGATTCCATCGGAAATCATGAAGGTGGTGGACTTCACATGGTCTGCCACAATGCGCAGGGACACATCGGTCTCATGATCCTTCTGGTACTCCTTGCGGGCCATGTGGCACACCTTGTCCAGAAGGGCCTTGTTGGTATCCACTGTAAACAGGGAATCAACGCCCTGCACCACAACGGCCAGACGCTCCAGACCCATGCCGGTATCAATATTCTTCTGCTCCAACTCAGCGTAATTGCCCTTGCCGTCGCTGTCAAACTGTGTAAATACATTGTTCCACACCTCAATGTAGCGGTCGCATTCGCAGCCCACAGTACATCCCGGCTCGCCGCAGCCGTAAGCCTCGCCGCGGTCATAGTAAACTTCGGAGCAGGGGCCGCAGGGACCGGAACCGTGCTCCCAGAAGTTGTCCTCCTTGCCGAACTTGAAGATGCGCTCCGGGGGGATGCCGATCTCTTCATTCCAGATCTTAAACGCCTCGTCATCGTCCAGATATACGCTGGGATACAGACGGTCGGGGTCCAGCCCCACCACCTCTGTGAGAAACTCCCAGGTCCAGTGGATGGCATCCTCCTTAAAATAATCCCCAAAGGAGAAATTGCCCAGCATCTCAAAAAAGGTGCCGTGGCGGGCTGTCTTGCCGATATTCTCGATGTCTCCGGTGCGGATACACTTCTGGCAGGTGGTCACCCGCTTTCTGGGAGGGATCTCCTGGCCTGTGAAATACGGCTTTAACGGTGCCATACCGGAATTGATCAGCAGCAGGCTGTTATCATTATGCGGAACCAGTGAAAAGCTCTTCATCGCCAGATGGCCCTTACTCTCAAAGAATTCAAGGAACATCCTGCGCAGCTCATTCACGCCGCGGTATTGTGGTTCTTTCACTTTTATCGTCCTCCATATCTTTATATACATAAATTGGCTAACCGTCATTTTACCATACTGGCATATATTTATCAAGCACCAATTCATGATGAAACATACGCTCCGCGGGTATTTCCACACGGAAAAAGACAGCAGGACTTATGTCCCGCTGCCTTCTGTTGTCATTTCCTCATACCGTCCTACCAGTTCGTAGGTTCTGTCCCTTGTGATGGTGACCAGGGAGGTGATATATCCCACACTCTCCAGGTTGGCTGCGTTGATCTTGGAATTCTGTTCCGCTGCCCTGGCTTCCCGGCTCTTCAGCCACTCCTGCTGCTCTGCCGCCAGATCCGCCGCTTCCTGCTTGGGGCTCCGGTCCATCAGCGCGCTGTAGACGTTGCCCATCTCGCTCTCCCACAGCTTCAGCTCCGATTCCGCAGTATTCTTCAGGGTGTATGCCGTGGCATCCTTATCTTCTGCCCGAAGCTTCTGGATCTGATTGTCCAGATCCACGAGCCGCTGCCGGTAGTCGTTGGACTGGACCAGATAGCTCTGATCGTTCTTGCCGCTTAACCCTTCAATGGGTGACACCGGACCGGGCGCCGCTTCCGCATAGGCTGTCACTGCTTCCTTGCCGTCCGCTTGGTCCTCCGCAATGGCTGCGGCCCGGGGTGCGGCGGCGTCCACGTCTCCCGGCATGGCCTCCTGGGTGGCTCCCGGGCCCGCCGGAGCTGCCTCGGGCATAATCCCTTCTGTGTCTGCACCTCCGCCTGCGGCCCTGCCGGCTGCTGCTGTCAATGACCTGGGCTGTTCTCCCGGGGAGGAAGCCGTCTCTGCGCTTCTTCCCGGTCCTGGGGCAGCCCCGGCCTGTTCTCCTGCCTCCTCAGCCATGGCCTCCTCAGCCGCCGGGGAAGCGCTCGCGGCGCCCGCAATGGTGACGCTCTGCGTTTCTTTCCTGGTAATAAATGAATTCGTGTATCTGGTAATCAGGACTCCCGCTATGAGAATACAGCCGATTATCAGCCAGATGCGTTTATTTTTCATATGCCTCATCCCTGTCTCGCACTTAGATAAATCTACATTATCACAAATGAAACCGAAAGGGAATAAGCAAATAAAAGGAGTAATACTTTGTAAGAGATATGTAAGAAAATGCCCTCACCGGATTGTTTAACTCTCCAGACCCTCGTCCACCGTCAGCTGATCTCCGTCAGCAGCGCTGGTGGCCAGCTGGTCGCAGCGCTCGTTCTGGGGATGTCCGGCATGTCCCTTCACCCAGTTGAAGGAAACCTGGTGGGGCTTTTTGGCCTCCAGCAGCCGTTTCCACAGATCGATGTTCTTCACCGGACCGCTCTTGCCCCGGTTCCAGTTCTTAGCCTGCCAGCTGTCAATCCAGTGCTGGTTGAAGGCATCGGTCAGGTATTTGGAATCTGAATACAGTTCCACCGCACATGGCCTGTTCAGGGCTTCCAGCCCTATAATGGCCGCCATCAGCTCCATGCGGTTGTTGGTAGTCCGCACGAAGCCGCCGGACATCAGCTTCTCATGAAGCTGTCCCTGGCTGTCTGTGAAGTGCAGGACCACCCCGTAGCCCCCCGGTCCGTCCGGGTTGCCTCTGGCTGATCCGTCTGTATAGATTTGTACTTTACCCATGTTGCTTATCTCCTGTCTTTCATAATTTACCTGTCCCACTGATTACACAGCGCATGGATCTGCTCCGTGAACCTGGCCAGGTCCTTGTTGGCTCCGCCTTCATTTCTGCGGATCACTGCCATCAGCAGCTGGCCGGCCTCCACCAGTTTGGTGTAAACGCCGGTAGCCTTCTTGCGGGCCGCGGTCTCCTTATCAATGGGCACGCCCACGGTCTCCTTGATCCAGCAGCCCTGGATCAGGTCAAATTCCGAACCTGAATAAGGCGCTTTGGCATTAAAGCCCATCTCATTAACCAGCATGTCGGTGAACACTGTGGTGTTCTCCTCATCTCCGTGAACCGTGAATACATAGGCAGGCCGCTCTTTAAAGGACAGAATCCAGGTCAGCAGGCCGTCCTTGTCGGCGTGTCCGCTGATGCCGTCCAGCTGGACGATGCTGGCCCGCACGTCAATCTCCTCACCGAACAGCTTCACAACAGAGGTCCCGTTCACCAGAAGCCGTCCGATGGTTCCCTCGGCCTGGTAGCCTGCGAATACAACAGTACACTCAGGTCTCCACAGATTGTGTTTTAAATGATGGCGGATACGGCCTGCATCACACATGCCCGAGGCGGATATGATCACCTTGGGCTTGGAATCGAAGTTGATATTCTTGGACTCGTCGCTGGTGATGGACAGCTTCAGTCCCGGGAAGTCGATGGGGTTGATCCCCTTCTCCACCAGAGCCTTGGTCTCGTCGTCATAGCACTCGGTCATGTTCAGCTTGAACACATGGGTGGCCTCCACTGCCAGAGGGCTGTCTACATACACATCAAAATTGTCATGGCCGGTGACAGTCCCGTCCTCCTTGATCTTGCGGATCATGTACAGAAGTTCCTGGGTTCTGCCCACGGCAAAGGCGGGAATCACCACATTGCCGCCCCGGTCCAGGGTCTCCTGGATGATCTTGGCCAGCTGCGGAATGTGGTCCACATCCTTCTTGTGATACCTGTTTCCGTAGGTAGTCTCCATCAGCACATAGTCCGCCTCGTCTATATACTGGGGGTTGCGGATCAGCGGTTTATTCTTGTTCCCGATATCGCCGGAGAATACCAGCTTCTTCGTCACATCCCCCTCTGTAGCCCACACCTCGATGGAGGCGGAGCCCAGCAGATGGCCAACATCCGTAAAGCGGAGCGTCAGATCCCCGTTCACCTTGAACATCTGCCCGTAGGCCACGCCCTCAAACAGCTCCAGAACGCCCATGGCGTCCTCCTTGGTGTACAGGGGTTCCACCTGTTCATGGCCTGCGCGGCGGGCCTTCCTGTTCTTCCACTCCGCCTCCATCTCCTGAATGTGGGCGCTGTCGATCAGCATGATATTACACAGATCCGCCGTGGCGTAGGTGGTGATAATCCGCCCCCTGAAGCCTCTGGCGTAAAGCCACGGAAGCATGCCCGCATGGTCAATGTGGGCATGGGTCAGCAGCACGTAATCAATCTGGCTGTAAGCCACCGGCAATTCCGCATTCTGGTACTTGTTCACCCCCTGCTCCATGCCGCAGTCCACCAGAAGTTTGGTCGTTCCTGTCTCCAGATAATGACAGCTTCCCGTCACCTCATGGTTTGCTCCGATAAATGTAAGTTTCATCTGCATTCTCCCCTCTGTATGCTATTTTGTTTTCCCCCCGAAGCGGCAAAACCGTGAAGAATATTCTGTCGGCTTCTCGTTCACTAAGCTCGAAAATACCTCGCTAAGTGTTCATAGTACCCGCCTGTTCACTAAACTCGCAAATACCTCGTCAAGTGAAAGGGGGTAACTCACACTAAGCTCGAAAACACCTCGCTAAGTGTTCATAGTATAGCATAATTTCTGAGAAATGTGTAAACATCTCGAAAGAAAATCAGATGATGATACAAATCATGCCCCCGTTGCTGTCATTAATAATCTTCTGCAGGGTATCCTGAAGCTTCATCTGGCAGTCCTCGGTCATCTGGGATATCTTGGCCTGGATGCCGTCCTCCACAATCTGCTCAATGGATTTGCCGAAAATGTTGGTGGTCCAGATGCCGTCGTCATTTTCCCGGGCATTTTCCTTGATATAGGCGATCAGATCCTCGGCCTGCTGTTCGCTGCCCACAATGGGGGCGATCTCCGTCTCAATATGGGCCTTGATCAGGTTGATGGACGGGGCCTCGGCCTTCATCTTTACACCGTATTTGTTGCCGTGCTTGATCACCTGCGGTTCATCCAGCACAATCTCCGAGCGCTCCGGGGTCACCACGCCGTAGCCCTTTAAACGGACCTGCGCCAGCGCGTTCTGCACCTTGGCGTACTCCTTCTGCATGTTGGCCAGGCTGCTCAGCGTCTGCATCAGCTGGTACTCTCCCTCAATGGGAAGGCCCACATAATCGCTGAGGATCTGGTAATAGTAGCTGTCGTCCATATCCACCTGGACCGCCACGCTTCCGTCCGCCATCTGCATATTCTTTACGCTCATGCCGCGGATGGTGTCCGTATGCTGGCCCGCCAGCTCTCCGGCCACGTCCTTCATGTGGGCCACCTTCTGGATCACACCCTTGGCCGCCTGGATTACCTGGGCTTTCAGCCAGTGGGAGGAGGGAAGGATCTCCAGCCATTTGGGAATGTGGAAATCAATCTCGGTTACCGGGAATTCCTTCAGAACACGTTCCAGAATATGGAAAACATCGTCCTTTTTCAGCTGCTCGCAGTTCACGGGAAGTACAGATACCTGGTAAGCCTCGGCCATGTCCTTGGCCAGCTTCGCCGTTTCATCGGAGTAAGGCTTCACGGAGTTCAGCAGTACGATAAATGGCTTGCCCAGCCGCTTCAGTTCATCGATGGTCTGGGTCTCTGCCGCTATGTATCCGGGGCGCTTGATCTCCCCGATGGAGCCGTCAGTGGTCACCACGATTCCAATGGTGGAATGGTCGTTGATGACCTTCCTGGTGCCGATCTCCGCCGCCTGGGTGAAGGGGATATCATAATCGTACCAGGGCGTCTTTACCAGCCGCTCCTCGCCGTTCTCAATGTGTCCCGCCGCTCCGTCCACCATAAAGCCCACGCAGTCAATCAGCCTCACTCTGGCCTCGATGCCGTCCGCCAGGCTGATGCTGGCCGCTTCCTTGGGAATGAACTTAGGTTCTGTTGTCATAATGGTCTTTCCTGCGGCGCTCTGGGGCAGTTCATCTCTGCTCTGGTTGCGCACGTTTTCATCTGCCATGGCCGGGAGTACGAGAAGTTCCATAAAGCGTTTAATAAATGTGGATTTTCCGGTGCGTACCGGACCCACTACGCCGATATAGATCTCGCCTCCTGTTCTGGCCTGGATATCTTTGTATACATTAAAATTGTCCATAAATATACCCCCTTGCTGTGCTGATATAGTATATGCAAGGGGGTGGACCTATATGTGAATTTTGTTCTAATGGTAAGCGTGTTACCTGCAGGGCGCAATAAATTCCACAGTCTTATTCGCTCAGGTAAGCTTTCTTTACCTGGTCATTGTTTAACAGATCCCCGGCATCACCGCTCAGCACGATCTTGCCGGTCTCCAGCACGTATGCCTTGTCCGCGATGGACAGCGCCTTCTTGGCGTTCTGCTCCACCAGCAGCACAGTGGTGCCGTCCGCGTTGATCTTCTGAATGATATCAAAGATCTCATTTACATAGATGGGCGACAGACCCATGGACGGCTCATCCATCACGATCATCTTGGGATGGCTCATCAGCGCGCGGCCCATGGCCAGCATCTGCTGCTCGCCGCCTGAGAGGGTGCCTGCCGGCTGGTTCTTGCGCTCCTTAAGACGCGGGAAACGGGTGTAGATCATCTCCAGGGTGGAGGCGATCTCATCCTTATCCTTTCTGGTAAACGCGCCCATCTTCAGATTCTGCAGCACGGTCAGGGAGGCGAACACGCGCCTTCCCTCGGGCACATGGGCCAGTCCCATACCCACCAGCTTATAGCCCGGCAGTTTGGTCACCTCGCTGCCCTCATATACAATGGAACCTGCTTTTGCACTGATCAGGCCTGTGATGGTGTGGAGAGTGGTGGTCTTACCCGCACCGTTTGCACCGATCAGAGCAACGATCTCTCCCTGATTCACGTCAAAGGAGATTCCTTTTATGGCCTGGATTACGCCGTAATAAACTTCCAGGTCCCTGACTTCCAACATTGCCATTTTATATTTCCTCCTACTACAACTCCCCTAAGCGCACGCGAAGGGGACTTTCCTTACTCGCCAAGATATGCTTTGATAACCTCGGGATCATTGAGCACATCAGCCGTATTGCCCTGACACAGGACATGGCCGAAATTCAGTACGGTCAGCTCCTCGCAGATACCGCTTACCAGCTTCATGTCATGCTCAATCAGCAGAATGGTCATATCAAATGTATCCCGGACAAAGCGGATGGTCTCCATCAGCTCCGCCGTCTCATTGGGGTTCATACCTGCCGCCGGCTCGTCCAAGAGCAGCAGCTTCGGCTTAGTTGCCAGGGCTCTGGCTATCTCCAGCTTTCTCTGCTGGCCATAGGGCAGGTTGGAGGCCTTGATGCAGCAGTCTCCGTCCAGGCCGAACACCTTCAAAAGCTCCATAGCCTTCTCATCCATGGCCTTCTCCACCTTGAAATACCTGGGCAGACGCAGCAGGCCTTCCACTGTGGAATACTTGTAGTGGTTGTGCAGCCCGGCCTTTACGTTGTCCAGCACCGTCAGCTCCTTAAACAGCCGGATATTCTGAAAGGTTCTGGCCACTCCGGCCTGGTTGATCTCAGTTGTTTTCTTCCCGGTAATATTGACGCCGTTCAGCACAATACTTCCCGCGTTGGGTTTATACACGCCGGTCAGCAGGTTGAACACCGTTGTTTTCCCTGCGCCGTTGGGTCCGATCAGACCGTACAGCTGCCCGGTCTTGATATTGATATTGAATTCATCCACAGCCTTAAGGCCGCCAAAGGAAATGCTTAAGCGGGTAACATCCAGCATATTCATGTTAAGCTACCTCCTTGGATCTTTTCTTCTGGAACTTTTCCATCATGCGCTCTCTCATTGCGATCATCTTGGGTGAGGAGTTGAAAATCATCATCACAATCAGCACAATGGCGTAGATCAGCATACGGTAATTGTTGAGGCCGCGCAGCAGCTCGGGAAGCAGGGTCAGCACCACGGCCGCAATGATGGAGCCGCGGATATTCCCGATTCCGCCCAGCACCACATACACCAGAATCATGATGGACATGTTGTAGCCAAAGCTTTTGGGCGTGGCGGCAAGGGTGGACAGGTTGTGGGCATAGAGCACGCCTGCAACTCCGGCCAGGGATGCGGAGATGCTGAAAGCCATCAGCTTATATTTAGTAATATTGATCCCAATGGACTCTGCGGCGATGCGGTTGTCGCGGATGGACATAATGGCGCGGCCGGACCGGGAGTTCATCAGGTTCAACACAATAAACAGGGTAATCAGCACCAGGATGATGCCTATGGTAAATGTGGCTGCCTTAGGGGTGCCGGTGATGCCCTTGGCGCCCTCGATAATCACCTTGCCGCCCTCCTGAAGGTTTAAATCCGCCTTCTTCATGGCAATGTGGATTCCGTTGGCATCGGAGCCTACATACAGGGCGTTGATCACATTTTTAATGATCTCGCCGAAGGCCAGGGTCACGATGGCCAGGTAATCGCCCCGCAGGCGCAGAACCGGGATTCCGATCAGCATGCCGCACAATGCCGCCACCGCCGCACCGATGAGGATCGCAATTATAAACCGTACTTGGACGCTGGGGATGGACTCTGCCGTCAGCTTGGTAAAAAACGCGCCGGCAAAGGCGCCCACACACATAAAGCCCGCATGTCCCAGGCTCAGCTCCCCCAGAATACCCACAGTCAGGTTCAGGGAGACCGCCAGGATCACATACATGCACAGAGGCACCATCAAGCCTTTTAACAGGCTGGTCATCTGGCCCGCCGAGGTGAGGATCTCCACCGCCACCCAGCAGCCGATTACCAGTGCATAGGTGATGGAATTGTCAATTAATTTTTTCTTCTTCATCTGATCCATCATTCGCACCTACACTTTCTCGCTGATTTTCTTGCCAAGGATTCCGGTGGGCCGGACTAACAGCACCACAATCAGAACCGCAAAAACAATGGCATCAGAAAGCTGGGAGGATATGTAAGCCTTGGAGAGGGCTTCGATAATTCCCAGTACAACTCCTCCGATCAGCGCCCCGGGGATCGAACCGATTCCTCCGAATACAGCGGCCACAAATGCCTTGATACCGGGCATGGAGCCGGTGTAAGGGGAGATGTTGGGGTATGCGGAACAGTAGAGGACGCCTGCCACAGCCGCCAGCGCCGAGCCGATGGCAAAGGTGAGGGCGATGGTGGCATTGACATTGATGCCCATCAGGGTCGCCGCCCCGTTATCCTCGGATACGGCCAGCATAGCCTGGCCCATCTTTGTCTTATTTACAAAATATGTAAGAGCCGTCATAACCACAATGCAGGTGATGATGGTGACAATGGTGACGCCGGAGATGGACAGCCGGCCGCCGGCCAGCTTCAAGGTGGGCAGGGTGACAACAGAAGTAAACTGCTTTGTGTTGGAACCGAAGATAATCAGAGCCAGGTTCTGCAGCAGATAGCTGACGCCGATTGCGGTGATCAAAACAGCCAGAGGGGATGCCCCGCGCAGCGGCTTATAAGCAATCCGCTCAATGGTAACGCCCAGCAAAGTGCAGACAAGGATGGACACCAAGATTCCCACGGCCGGGGGCAGGCCCAGGGTACTGATTACAGTGAACGCGGCAAAAGCGCCCACCATAATAATATCGCCGTGGGCGAAATTCAGCATCTTAGCAATTCCATACACCATTGTATAGCCCAGCGCGATGATCGCATAAACGCTGCCCAGGCTGATGCCATTGATTAAGTAGGACAAAAAACTCATAAGTGCAACACCTCTCAACTTTTGTTTTTATATACCCGCATGGTCAGGGTATGGTAAAAGGGTTGCCGGTCCGACAACCCTTTTTGTGGGTCTTTATAAAATTACTGCATTACGTATACGCCGCTCTCGATCTTAGCTGCCTTAGGAGCCTTATCCGGCTCGCCTGCAGCGTTCCACTTCATGTCAGCGCCTGTCAGGCCATCGATGGAGATCTCGGTCATAGCGGGCTTCATGGCCTCGCAGATATCAGATACGGACATATCCGGTGTAACGCCAGCCTTCTCAGCAGCTGCCTTGATTGCGTAAACCGCATCGTAAGCGCCTGCGCCGAACTGCAGCGGAACCTCACCGTAAGCCTCCTGGTAAGCCTTAACGAAATCCTGGCTGCCTGCCTCGTCAGCGGAGAAAGGTGTTAACAGCATAAGTCCCTCAGCCAGGGAGGTGTCGAAGTTCTGAACGCCAAGGATACCGTCCATACCGTCACAGCCAAAGAAGATGGGTGCGAACTCTTTGTCGGAGGCCTGCTTTAAGATGATGGAAGCTTCCTGGTAGTAGATGGGCAGGAATACCAGCTCGGCGCCGGCTTCTTTACACTTGTCCAGCTGTACGGAGAAATCCGTGTTGCTGTCTGCCGTGAATGCCTCTTCTGCCACAACTTCCAGCCCATTGGCAGCTGCCTCTGTCAGGAAGGACTCATAGATACCGCTGGAATACTCTGTGGAGCTGTCATAAATGATACCGATCTTGGTAGCCAGCTTGTGCTCGCCTATGTACTGTGCGGAAGCTTTACCCTGGTCAGGATCAGAGAAGCATACGCGGAATGCGTTGTCATTGGCCACACACTCTACAGCTGATCCGGATGGTGTAATCTGGAACATGTTGTCGTTCAGAGTCTCTGAAGCTACTGCGATACAGGGCTTGGAGGTTACTGCGCCGACCAGCATCTGCATATCCCAGTCTTTTAAGGTGTTGTAAGCGTTCACTGCCTTCTCAGGATCATTCTCATCATCCTGGAAATTGAGTTCAATCTGGCTGCCATTGATACCGCCGGCTGCGTTGATCTCCTTCACTGCCAGCTCAGCGCCGTTCTTAACAGCGATGCCGTAAGCTGCTGCCGCGCCTGTTACAGGGCCGATTCCGCCGATCTTGAATACACTGCCCTCTGCAGCTGCTGCCGTGGTCTCGCCTTCTGCTGCTGCGTTTGTCTCGTCCTTTGCTGCTGCCGCTGTGGTATCTGCCGCTGTGGTATCTGCTGCCGCTGCTGTGGTGGCATCTGTCTTAGCTCCGCCGCAAGCGGTCAGGGAAGCAGCCATCATAACTGCAAGTCCAAGACTTAATACTCTCTTTTTCATAATTTCTTCCTCCTCTTTGTTGCTTTTGAAAATATAAAGCTTTCTATATTATAGAAAGTCTAAATAGGATTGTCAACCTTTTAAGGAGAAGAAAAAGGGGATTTTTTCGGCTTTTAAGCATAATTCAGTTAAAATTTGCAGGACAGAGTGGTATAACGGTGAATTTTTACGGTTTACAATTCTTCCCAGGCCATATTGGTGTTCTCTGTGCGCTTGTCTCTGAGCATCAGCTCCGTCACAGATTCCCTGGCCGGCTGGCCGTCGAACAGGACCGCATTGACCTGCTCCACAATGGGCATGGATACATTGTACTGCTTTGAGAGGGCCAGCGCAGCCTTGGCGCTGTACACGCCCTCCACCACCATGTTCACTTCCGTCATAGCCTCGTCCATGGTATACCCCTTGCCCAGGAGGATACCGGCGCGGCGGTTGCGGCTGTGCATGCTGGCGCAGGTGACGATCAGATCTCCGATTCCCGTAAGCCCTGCGAAGGTCTCCGCCTTGCCGCCCATCTCGATTCCCAGCCTGGCGATCTCGGCAATACCCCGGGTGATCAGGGCTGCCTTGGTGTTGTCGCCGAAGCCAAGGCCATCGGCCATGCCGGCAGCCAGCGCGATTACGTTCTTAAGGGAGCCGCCCAGCTCAATGCCCTTTAAATCAGGGCTGGTGTATACGCGGAAAACCCTGCTCATAAAGACGCTCTGGACATACTCCGCCACATGGCGCTTGTGGGCGCCGGCCACACAGGTGGTGGGCAGGCCGCAGCTTACCTCCTCCGCGTGGCTGGGTCCCGACAGGGCCGCCACATTCACCCCGGGGAGTTCCTCCTCGATGATCTCCGTCAGGGTCTTTAAGGTTCCTTCTTCAATGCCCTTAGCCACATTGACAACAATCTGTCCCGGCCGCAGATATTCTCTCATCTGATGTGCTGTCCGGCGCACAAACACACTGGGTACTGCCAGCACCAGCAGGTCCTTGTCCGCCATGGCAGCCTTAAGGCTCCCGGTAATGCTGATCTCAGCCGGAATCTTCACTTTGGGAAGGTTCCTGTGCACCCGGATGGTGTTTAACTCCTCCACCTCTTTCTCCAGAGCGGACCAGATTGTCACCTGATGTCCGTTGCCGTGTAAAAGAATCGCCAGAGCCGTTCCCCATGTACCGGCTCCTATCACACCGATTACTGCCATAAAACACACACTCCTTTTTCTTACTTTTTACCGCCCCACAGTTTGTTCTCCCTGCCCTGAACCAGTCTGACAATGTTGGCTCTGTGGCGCCAGAAGGCCATACCTGAGATCGCGGCCGCTGCTATGTAATACTCCGCAACCCGGTCCTGGGGAATCTGGTACTGTCCTGCCATGAGAACATTCCAGGCCAGAAAGATGGCGGACACTACCAGGGAACCCAAAGACACAAAACGGCTGACGGCAACCACAAGCACAAAGGCCGCCAGGCAGGTCACCATCAGGCGCCAGTCCAGGGCCGTCAGGATACCCGCCGTTGCCGCAATACCCTTCCCTCCTTTGAATTTCAGGTAGAAGGGGAAGTTATGGCCCAGGATCACGCCGAAGCCCGTATAAAGGGTCAGCAGGTATCCTGTTGCCATATCCTCTCTGAACAGGAGGCGCACCGCCACACAGGGAATCAGCGTCTTTAAAAAGTCGCCGATAAAGACGACCAGTCCCGCCTTTTTGCCAAGCACCCGCAGCGCGTTGGTGGTCCCGGAATTGCCGCTGCCGTGCTGGCGGATGTCAATCCCGTTAATCCGTCCGTATAAATAGCCCGTCTGAATCAGTCCAAAGGCATAACCAGCTAAAAGACATAATATTCGATCCATATGTTTACCTCACTGCGTTATATATTATTGATCCTTTTCCTTGCGCTCCCGGATCAGGAACTTTAAGGATGTGCCCTTAAACCCAAAGGCATTGCGGATCTGGTTCTCCAGATAGCGGGTATAAGAGAAATGGGTCAGTTCCTTGTCATTGACAAATGCCACGAAGGTGGGCGGTTTTACCGCAACCTGGGTCATATAGTAGATCTTCAGCCGTTTGCCCTTGTCTGAAGGCGGCTGCTGCATGGCCACTGCCTCAGTCAGGATCTCGTTGAGCACGCCCGTGGAAACACGCATATTCTGGTTCTGGCGCACCATGTCAATGACTTCAAACAGCTTGGGAAGGCGCTGCCCGGTGGTGGCGGAAATGAAGATATATTCCGCATAGGGCATAAATGACAGTACCTCTTTCAGCTTGTTGGTATACTCGTATATGGTCTTATCGTTCTTCTCAATGGCATCCCACTTGTTGACTGCCACAATGATTCCCTTGCCGCGGTCATGGGCGATTCCTGCGATCTTGGCGTCCTGCTCTGTCACGCCCTCCACCGCATCGATCACTACCACCACAATATCCGCCCGCTCCACCGCTGTCACGGTGCGGATGATACTGTAGCGCTCCAGCTCTTCATGGATCTTGCTCTTGCGTCTGAGTCCCGCGGTATCGATAAATACATAGGGGGTTCCGTCGTGCACAATCTCCGTATCCACTGCATCTCTGGTGGTTCCGGCAATGTCGGAGACAATGACCCGGTTCTCGCCCAGAAGTTTATTTATAATAGAAGATTTACCTACATTGGGCTTACCCACAACCGCGATGCGGGGACGGTCATCCTCTTCCTCCTCCAGGGTGGCGGAGTCAAAATGCTTCACAACCTCATCCAGCAGATCGCCGATGCCAAGCCTGGAAGCCGCCGACACGGGCATGGGATCGCCGATGCCCAGATTGTAGAACTCGTAGACGTCATTGCCGAACTTTTCAAAGCTGTCCACCTTGTTCACGGCCAGCACCACCGGCTTGTGGGATTTGCGCAGGATATCGGCCACCTTTGTGTCGGAATCCACAAGGCCCTGGCGCACATCCACGATAAATACAATCACATCCGCTGTGGCAATGGCAATCTCCGCCTGTTCCCGCATCTGGGACAGGATCACATCACTGCTGTCCGGCTCAATTCCGCCGGTATCAATCAGTGTAAAATTCATATTCAGCCAGGTACAGTCCGCATAGATCCTGTCCCTGGTAACGCCTGGCGTATCCTTTACAATGGATATCTGGTCTCCCGCCAACACATTAAACAATGTGGACTTGCCCACGTTGGGACGTCCCACAATTGCAACCACCGGTTTACTCATATTCATTCCTCCAATTAACTCTCGCTACATCTGCTTGCGGACAATCCTGTATTCATCAGCCGACTGGTAATAGGGGCACTGGAACCTCCGGTCGCTTAAGAACCGGCACATCTCATCCTCATCCAGACTGGCCTCGCAGACATACTCTTCGCTTTCTTCGTCCAACACATAGTTGCCGCAGCTCTCACAGCTGGTCTTTACCACACGCCTTGTCCCGTTCATTCGCTGCACGCTCCATTACTTTCTTCATCACCCAGTTCATAGCCCTGGTAACCGTATTCCGCGCCCGGAAGCGCCGGGCGTTCTGCTCCTGCGTGTGCCTCCGGCTCCTCGCCTGGGCGGAGCACTGCCTGGACCAGGTCATATCCGCTTGATTTTACTATATGAACCTTCACTTGTAAAGCCTTTTCTACATCCGCCTTGGTTACATCGTCCAGGAAAACTTCCTCCCCGCTGCGGAACATGTTGACCGGAAGCAGCAGCCACTCCCCCAGTTCACGGCCCTTTAACTGGGCGATCAGATCACTTCCCGTAATCAGCCCGGACACGGTGATGGTCTCCCCGAAGAACTCGTTTACAATGGGATATAAATGGACTGTCCGCTGTGGGTATCGCTGTCTGATTGAGTCCACATATTTCCGGATATAGGAGGCGGGGAGAAGGCCTGTGGCAATGGACACCGTGCCCCCGGGGATATCCGGCTCCACCTCTTTCAAAGCCTCCTCCACCTCAGTGGACAGCAGACGGAGCATCCCCACGCCGTTTTCCAGCTGGATGTAGCCGTCATAGCGCTCCTCCTCCGGCAGCTCCCGCCCGGCCAGGATGTAGAACTCATCGCTGGCATGGACAAAATGGGTTCCGTATTCAGGGTACAGCCGCTGCTGCCAGCTCTCGATCAGGTCAATGGTCTGCTCCGCCTCCTCCTTTGTAAGGGGCCGCAGAGGGTACAGGCCGTCCCTGTACTTGGATACGCCCACCGGCACGACGGAGAGGCTCTCCATGCAGGGAAGGTACCTGGACAGGTCGCCGATGGTCCGGTCCAGCTCCGCCCCGTCATTTACCCCGCCGCAGAGCACCACCTGGCCGTTCATGGGTGTCTGCGCCTCAAAGAGCCGGTCAATCATGGACAGGACCCGCCCTGCAAAACGGTTGTGCAGCATTTTACAGCGCAGCTCCGGATTGGTGGTGTGGACGGAAATGTTGATGGGCGCCAGCTTGAAGCGTATGATCCGGTCTATATCCTTTTCCTTCATATTGGTAAGGGTGATATAGTTGCCCTGGAGAAAGGACAGCCTGGAATCATCGTCCTTAAAATACAGGGTATCGCGCATTCCCGGCGGCATCTGGTCAATAAAGCAGAAGATGCACTGGTTACAGCAGGACCGGTAATCGCTCATCAGGCCGTTCTCAAAGGTGATGCCCAGAT